>Ga0078972_1004215_pt1 | contig 40275 bp, 31 predicted proteins | sample YelNatPaOPGAMG01_FD_67568 | JGI IMG/M metagenome (GOLD analysis project Ga0078972, IMG submission 67568) | Hot spring thermophilic microbial communities from Obsidian Pool, Yellowstone National Park, USA - OP-RAMG-01 (SPADES assembly) (version 2) | ecosystem: Environmental > Aquatic > Thermal...
TGGGCGGGCGTGCGCACTCTCCAACAAGGTCGCCTTGCCCATCCTGGGTCGGGAGCATTATGTTCTGGCCGCCGGCAGGCCGGGACCCCGCGACGAGCGCGGCTGGGAGAGCGACCTGCTCGCCGGACTCGACCTCGTCTAGCCGGTGCGACGCGGTAGGCTGCCCAACGAGGCAGCCGCAAAGGAATTCGGAGGGACCCTGATCTGGACCCGGACTATCAGCATCCCCACCTGACTGCCACCGAGCCCGGCACGGCCGATCCCGCCCTTCGTATCGTCGTCTTGACGTTAGTGGCCGTCGACGGGATTCTCTCTGCAGTGGTCGGCGCCATGCTGCTGCCCGTCTATATCGGTTCTGTTCCTTTTCCGATCAGCGCGTTGATCAGCGGTCTGCTCAACGCCGCCCTGGTGTGGGCCGCCGGGTCGTGGACACAATCGGCCCGGGTTGCCGCCCTGCCGCTGTGGACGTGGTTGGTGACGATTGCGGTGATGTCATTGGGTGGTCCCGGTGACGATTGCGTCTTGGCTATCACCTGTGGCGGGCCGGGATACCGGGCGATTCTGCTGTTGGCTCTGGGCGTGGGGCTGCCGGTGTGGGTGCTGTGGCGGCGACGGTCGCCGCGCTCAGGGGATCAGACTGAACACAGCTCCGAGGTCGGCTAGCGCGCCGGCGTCCACGGCCACCGGCGGGGCCGGGGGCAGCAGGCTGTTGAGCCAGTCGACCTCGGTGGCGGCGAACGTGTTGAATGCGTCTGTGGCGGCGGTGCTGATGTTGTTGAGTGCCTCAGCGAGACTGACGGTTCCGCTGAGCAAGTCGGCGGTGTTGAACACCAGGCTCTGCACGATCGGCTCGTCGAGGTCGTAGAAGAAGAGCAGCTGCGGCGCCAGCAGTCCGACGAAAGGAACCCAACCGACCGCCCAGGACAAAAAGTTGACCTCGTAGGCTATCCACGGTTCGACCGCGTTGTAGAAGGCTTCGATGTCTGCGCCGAAAGACCCGGCGGTGAGGACCGCGGCGTTGACCGCGTCCGGTGCGGGCGTGAGCACTGCCGGCGTCGGGTCCAGCAGATCCGGACCGAATAATTGCGCCGCCGCGGTCAGCCGGACCGCCGCCGGGTCGGCGATACCGGCGATGGTGGGCGTTGCCGACGGTGTCAACGCAAGGACAGCGGCACTGACGGCCGCGATCGCGGAGGTAAACAGCGACCGAACGGAAACGTCCATGACGACTCCTCAGACTATGCACCTCAGGCAGCGAGCCTAGCTGCTCCATTTTCACAGGTACCCAGGTAATCGCCGGACATCGAGGCGGAGCGGCTACCGGTATGGCCGGGAATTCTGGGCGGTGCGGTGTGGCGCTAGTGTTGCGCGTATGGCACGCGCGGAGGTTTCGGGTTGTGCGGACCCGCCGATGAGATTCGGCCAGGACTTGCCCAGCCCGGTGGTGCCGTCCAAATTCGACACGCCCGCGCTGCGCCGCGTGTTGCGGCGGGCCCGCGACGGGGTGACGCTGAATATCGACGAGGCGGCGATCGCGATGACCGCCCGCGGTACGGATCTGACCGACTTGTGTCGCAGTGCGGCGCAGGTTCGTGACGCGGGTCTGCAATCGGCTGGACGGCGTGGCCCCAACGGCCGGTTGCCGGTCAGCTATTCACGCAAGGTGTTCATCCCGGTGACCCACCTATGCCGAGACAACTGCCACTACTGTACCTTCGTCACCGCGCCCGCCAAGTTGCACGCCCGAGGTGCCGGTCTGTATCTGGAGCCCGACGAAATTCTCGACATCGCCCGCCGCGGCAGCGAACTCGCTTGCAAGGAAGCGTTGTTCACTCTCGGCGATCGGCCCGAGGACCGTTGGCCCCAGGCGCGGCGGTGGCTGGACGAACGCGGCTACGACTCGACACTGTCCTACGTGCGGGCCATGGCGATCCGGGTGCTGGAGGAAACCGGTTTGCTGCCGCATCTGAATCCCGGCGTGCTGAGCTGGTCGGAACTGTCGTGGCTGAAACCAGTGGCCCCCTCGATGGGCATGATGCTGGAGACGACGTCGCGGCGGCTGTTTGAAACGAAGGGTCTTGCCCACTACGGCAGCCCGGACAAGGATCCCGCGGTTCGGCTGCGCACGTTGACCGACGCCGGTCGATTGTCGATCCCTTTCACCACCGGGCTTTTGGTCGGCATCGGCGAGACACTGCGCGAGCGAGCAGAGACATTGCACGCGATCAGAAAGTTGCACAAGGAGTTCGGGCATATCCAGGAAGTGATCGTGCAGAACTTCCGCGCCAAAGAAGACACCGCAATGGCCGGCGCGCCCGACGCCGACATCGACGACTTCGTGGCCACCGTGGCGGTCGCACGGCTGGTGCTCGGCCCGGGGCTGCGCATCCAGGCGCCGCCGAACCTGGTGTCGGCAGGAGAGTGCCTGGCGCTGATCGCCGCCGGTGTCGACGACTGGGGTGGCGTCTCCCCGCTGACACCTGACTATGTGAACCCCGAGCGACCTTGGCCCGCTTTGACTGAGCTGGAGACCGTCACCGGCGAAGCCGGCTACGACCTGGTGGAGCGGCTGACCGCGCAGCCCAAATACGTGCAGGGCGGTCCGGCTTGGATCGACCCACGAGTGGCCGGTCATGTTGCAGCGCTGGCGGACCCGGTCACCGGGTGGGCACGCGCCGGCAAGCCGGTCGGCATGGCGTGGCAAGAACCTGACGACGTAACGTCCACGGGCCGGGTAAATCTCAACACTTCGATCGACACCGAGGGCCGCAGCAGCGCTACCCGCGGCGACCTGGACAGTGCGTTCGGGGACTGGGACTCGATCCGAGCTCAGGTGCACGAACTGGCTGGGCGTGCCCCCGAGCGTGTCGACACCGACGTGCTGGCCGCGCTGCGGTCGGCCGAGCGGGATCCGGGCGGCTGCACGAACGCCGAATACCTGGCGCTGGCCACCGCCGACGGTGCTGCACTGGATGCCGTTGCAGCACTAGCTGATTCACTGCGCCGGGATGCGGTAGGCGACCACGTGACGTTCGTCGTGAACCGGAACATAAACTTCACCAATATTTGCTACACCGGTTGCCGGTTCTGTGCGTTCGCGCAGCGCAAGGGGGACGCCGACGCCTACTCGCTGTCAACCGCCGAGGTGGCCGAACGGGCGTGGGAAGCGTACCTGGCGGGCGCCACCGAAGTGTGCATGCAAGGCGGTATCGACCCCGAACTGCCGGTCAGTGGCTATGCCGATTTGGTGCGCGCCGTCAAGAAGCGGGTGCCGTCGATGCATGTGCACGCGTTTTCCCCGATGGAGATCGCGAACGGGGTGACCAAGAGCGGCTTGAGTATTCGCGAGTGGTTGATCAGCCTGCGCGAGGCCGGCCTGGACACCATCCCGGGTACCGCCGCAGAAATCCTCGACGACGAGGTCCGCTGGATACTCACTAAGGGCAAGCTGCCTACGTCGCTGTGGGTCGAGATTGTGACGACCGCGCATGAGGTCGGGCTGCGGTCGTCGTCGACGATGATGTACGGGCATGTGGACGGTCCCAGGCACTGGGTCGGCCACCTTAACGTGCTGCGCGACATCCAGGACCGGACCGGGGGCTTCACCGAGTTCGTGCCGCTGCCGTTCGTGCATCAGAGCTCGCCGTTGTATCTGGCCGGCGGGGCGCGTCCCGGACCCAGCCATCGCGACAATCGAGCTGTGCACGCGCTGGCCCGGATCATGTTGCACGGCAGGATTTCTCATATCCAGACCAGCTGGGTCAAGCTCGGCGTCGAGCGAACCCGGGTGATGCTCAACGGCGGCGCCGACGACCTGGGCGGCACGCTGATGGAAGAGACCATCTCACGGATGGCCGGCTCCGAGCACGGGTCAGCCAAGACGGTGCCGGAGTTGGTGGCGATCGCCGAGGGCATCGGTCGCCCCGCCCGCCAGCGCACCACTACCTACGAGCTGCTGGCCGCCTGAGCGGCGGGGGCGAGCACCGCCGGCTGGGACACCTTCGTCGATCCCGCCCAGTGGGACGCGGTGTTCATCAGCCTCGCCTCGGATCTGGGGAACTGCTCACGGGGTTACTACGGTAGGTCTGTCGCCTTCGCTCCCCGATCCGTCCGGCGTCGGCAGTTTCTGATCGGTACTGGTGGTACGGGCTCGGCTGGGAGCTCGGCGCCGGCGGCACAGCAAGACCGGGAGCGTCCGGTGCGCTCGGCACGTCGGGTAACAACCCCGCGTAGCGGGTGGCGAAGTGGTTGCGGTGTATGTGCAACGTCTAGTATCAGTAACCAACGGACCCGCAGCGCCGGACCGCGTCCAGCCGCGGCGCCGGCTCACCAAGGCCACCCGCAACAGCACATGGAGGAGACCTTCGTGACGTATACGATCGCCGAACCTTGCGTCGACATCAAAGACAAGGCATGCATCGAGGAATGCCCGGTCGACTGCATTTACGAGGGTGTTCGGATGCTGTATATCCACCCCGACGAATGCGTGGACTGCGGCGCCTGCGAGCCGGTCTGCCCCGTCGAGGCGATTTACTACGAGGACGACGTGCCCGAACAGTGGGCCCATTACACGCAGATCAATGCTGACTTCTTTGTCGAACTCGGCTCCCCGGGCGGCGCGGCGAAGGTCGGCATGACCGAGAACGACCCACAGGTGGTCAAGGATCTGCCGCCGCAAGGCGAGGAAGACTGACCGGGGTCACGCACCGCCGGCTGGCAGTGTCGGCGTCCCTGCCGGTGTTCCCCTGGGACACCTTGGATGAGACGCGTGCCGTGGCCGGGGCCCATCCCGGCGGCATCATCGACTTGTCCGTCGGTGACCCCGTCGACCCGGTGGCGCCGCTGATCCGCGCGTCGCTGGCCGCGGCCAGCGCCGCGCCGGGATACCCGAGCACCGGCGGCACAGCGCGGTTGCGCGAAGCGGTGGTCAGGGCGCTGGCCCGGCGTTTCGGTGTCACCGGCTTGACTGAGGCGGCGGTGCTGCCCGTCATCGGAACCAAGGAGCTCATCGCCTGGTTGCCCACACTGCTGGGGCTGGGTGCCGGGGATCTGGTCGTGGTGCCCGAACTGGCCTACCCCACCTACGAGGTCGGCGCCCGGCTGGCCGGCGCCCGGGTGTCGCGCGCCGACTCGCTGACCCAGCTTGGCCCACAATCGCCGGCGCTGGTCTTTCTCAACTCGCCGGGCAACCCGACCGGACAGGTGCTGGGCGCCGAGCACCTGCGCAAGGTCGCGGCCTGGGCGCGGGATCGGGGCACGCTGGTAGCCTGCGACGAGTGCTACTTGGGTCTGGGGTGGGACGCCGAACCGCTGTCGATCCTGCATCCGTCGGTGTGCGGCGGCGACCACACCGGCCTGCTAGCGCTGCACTCGCTGTCGAAGAGCTCCTCGCTGGCCGGCTACCGGGCCGGTTTCGTTGCCGGTGATCCGCAATTGGTCGCCGAGCTGCTGGCGGTGCGCAAGCACGCCGGAATGATGGTGCCCACCCCGGTGCAGGCGGCCATGGTCGCCGCTCTCGACGACGATACGCACGCACACCAGCAACGCGATCGCTACCGGCGACGACGCGAGCTGCTGTTGACCGCCTTCCAGACGGCCGGTTTCACCGTCGACCATTCCGAAGCCGGACTGTACCTGTGGGTTACCCGCGGCGAGTCATGCCGCGACACCGCCACCTGGCTGGCGCACCGCGGCATCCTGGTCGCTCCCGGCGAGTTCTACGGCCCCCGCGGGGCTCGGCATGTCCGAGTGGCGTTGACCGCCACCGACGAGCGCGTCGCCGCGGCGGCCGACCGGCTCACTTCCCAGGGCGAGCAGACGTAGAATCGCCCAAATCTTGGCTGATTTGCGCGATTCTACGTCTGCTCGCCAGGCTCGCCGGGCTCGCCGGGCCCTGGGATTTTAGGGACAGAGAGGGGTCGGTGCCGAGCGCGAACTCGTGGCACGGAGAATCGCCGATGGGCGTGCCAAAACCTCCCAGTCAACGAAAGCTGAGGCGATGAGCTCCTACGACCTGGAAGCCGTAGACCGGCTGCCGTTTGCGACCGCCGAGAAGTCCGAGCGCTACCGCACGGAGAACTATCAGGGCGCTGTCGGGCGCAACTGGTATGCCACCGACCCCAGCCTGCAGTTCCTGATGGCCTACTACTTGCAGCCGGACGAGTTGGCCATCGCCGCGCCGCACCTTACCCGCATCGGCGCGTTGATGGGTGGGCCGGTGGCGCGGTGGGCCGAGGAGACCGACCGCAACCCGCCGCGGCTGGAGCGCTACGACCGGTGGGGCCACGACGTCAGCCGGGTCGTGCAGCCCACGTCGTTCACCGAGTCCAAACGGGCGGTGCTCGGTGCGCACAAGGCGCTCAAAGACCATGCGCGGCAGGCCGGTCTGAACCCGTCGCTGCCGTTGTTCGCGGCCAACTATCTGCTCAACCAGGCCGACATCGGGATGGGCTGCGCGCTGGGCACCGGCGGCGGCATGGTCAAGTCCCTGGTCGCAGGTTACGCACCGGCCGATGTGCGTGAGCATGTGCTGGCCAAGTTCGACAGCGGCGAATGGGAGGGCGAAACCGCGCAGCTGCTGACCGAGCGCACCGGTGGCTCGGATCTCGGTGCGCTGGAGACGACGGCGACGCGGCACGGCGACGCGTGGCTTCTTAATGGCTTCAAGTGGTTCGCTTCCAACTGCGACGGGCAGGTGTTCGTCGTGCTGGCCAAACCCGAGGGAGCCCCCGACTCGGGCCGGGGCGTGGCCACCTTCCTGGTGTTGCGGACCCGCCGCGACGGAACTCGCAACGGAGTGCGCATCCGCCGGCTCAAGGACAAGCTCGGCACCCGGTCGGTGGCCTCCGGCGAGGTCGAGTTCGTCGACGCGGAGGCCTTCCTGCTCTCGGGCCACCCCAGTGCGGGAGAACCCGTCGATGCGGGACCGCACGACGGCAAGGGCCTGGGCCGGATGATGGAGCTCACCAACGCCGCGCGTCTGGGCATCGCGCTGTTCGCGGTCGGCAACGCGCGCCGCGCGCTGGTGGAGTCACTGTGCTACGCGCGGCGTCGCCGGGCCTTCGGCGAAGCGTTGATCGACAAGCCGCTGATGCGTCGCAAGCTGGTCGAGATGATCGTCGACGTCGAGGCCGCCCAGGCGCTGGTGTTCGACTGCACCGGGTTCGCCAATCATCGCCAACCCCGGCCGGTGCGTCAGCGCATCGCGGTGCCGGTCACCAAACTCAAGGTCTGTCGGCTGGGTATCACGATGGCCTCGGACGCGATCGAGATCCACGGCGGCAATGGCTACGTCGAAAACTGGCCGGTGGCAAGGCTATTGCGTGATGCCCAGGTCAACACGATCTGGGAGGGACCTGACAACATTTTGTGCCTGGACGTGCGCCGCGGAATCGAGCGCACCCAGGCGCACTCGCCGCTGCTGGAGCGATTACACGACGCCGTGTCGGTGTCCGACGACGACGACACGACGCGGCTGGTGTGCCGGCGCATCGACGATCTCGACGCGGCGGTCACCGCCTGGACGAAACTCGACGGCTGGGTCGCCGAAGCGCGACTGTTCCCACTGGCGCAGTTCATGGGTGACGTCCACGCTGGGGCCCTGCTCACCGAACAGGCTGCCTGGGAGCGCGATACCCGCCACGCCGGGCGCAAAGCCCTGGTCGCTCGGTTGTACGCGCAGCGCTACCTGGCCGACGGCGGCCCGCTGCGCGGCATCGACGCCGATAATGACGAAGCGATCGAGCGGTTCGACGAACTCGCCGCCGGCGCGCTGGTAGCCGAATGACGACGCCGCCGGGCGGCCAACCGCCCATCCCGGTGTCTCTTTCCGACGTCTTAAAGCGCGTCTTTTTGGGTAAACCCCTGATCACCGAGGACGCCAACTCGGAGAAGTTGTCCAATCGGGTTGCGCTGGGAGCGCTTTCACCAGACGCGATCTCGTCGACCGCGTACGGCCCTGAGCAGATCATGATCGAACTGCTGCCGCATGCCGGCCTGGCCGCTTTTGTGTTGCTGCTGCCGATCACTGGAGTGATCCTGCTGATCCTGGCGTTGGTGGCCGCGTCGTATCGGCAGGTCGTGATCGCCTACACCCAGGCGGGTGGCTCATACGTCGTAGCGCGGGACAACTTCGGCCCCCGGGTGGCCCAGATTGCCGCGGCCGCACTGTTGATCGACTACGTGGTCACCGTGGCGGTCCAGACCGCGGCGGGCACGGTGGCGGTGGTGTCGGCGATTACCCGACTTGGCCCTTACAGCCTGGAAATGACCGTGGGCGTGGTACTCATCATGGCTTACGCGAACCTGCGCGGATTGCGAGAAGCGGGAAGAGGTTTCGCGGCGGCAACCTACGCCTTCGTGATCATGATGACGTTGATGATCGTGGTGGGCGTTGTGCGCCATCTGGTCTGGGGATTACCGAGATATGACCCGCAGCACATCGCCGGAGCGGTCCCGGTTCATCAGGGCAGCGGTCTGGTTATGGGCGCGACCATCTTGGTAGTGCTGCGCGCATTCGCCAACGGCGGTTCCTCGTTGACCGGAATCGAGGCAATATCGAATACAGTCAATGTCTTTCGCAAGCCCCAAGGTGTCAACGCGCGTCGAGTGCTGACGACGATGGCCTGCATTCTCGGGTTCTTGCTGGCGGGCCTGTCCTTTCTCGCTTACGCCACCCACGCCACCCCGTACATCAGCCAATACCCGTCAATGCTCTCCGAGATCGCCCGGGTGATTTTCGGTCATGGGCTGCTTGGTCAGACGCTTTTCCTGCTGCTGCAGATTTCGACCGCTGCGATCTTGTTCACCGGCGGGAACACCAGCTTCAACGGGTTTCCTGCGCTGGCCAGCTTCGTCGCGGAGGACCGGTTCCTGCCCCGGCAGCTGACCAAGCGTGGCCACCGGCTGGCGTTCTCTAACGGCATCATCACGCTCACCGCGCTTTCGGTGGCCTTGCTGGTGGTGACCGGCGGCTCGGTCAACGCGCTGGTGCCGTTCTACGCGATCGGCGTGTTCACCGGTTTCTCGATGGCTGGCTACGGCATGACCAAACACCATTTGAAGCATCGGGATTCAGGCTGGCGACATAGGCTGGTGATTAACCTGTCCGCGGGGATCATGTCGACGGTCGTGGTGGGAATCTTGGCAGTGGCCAAGTTTGCCGAGGGGGCCTGGCTGGTGGTTGTCGTGTTCCCGCTGCTGGTATTCGCGTTGATGCGGCTCAATCGCGAATATCGAGCCGAGGCGGCGATTCTCGAAGCGTTCCGTAACGATCGGCCGGAGTTGGTCAAGTACGCGCGCCACCGGGTGTTCGTTTTCGTCAATTCACTCGATCTCGCGGTGATCGAGGCGCTCCGCTACGGGAAAGGGCTGCGGGCCGACGAACTGGTCGCAGTGCATTTCATGCTAGACCCGCAAGTTGCCGCGCGGCTGCGAAGACGCTGGGAACACTTCGAGCTGGACACGCCGCTGCGCGTGGTGGACTGTCCGGACCGGCAGATCACCCGCGCCGCGCAGCTGTTGGTCGCACGGGCGCGTGACGAGCATCCGGACACCAACGTGACGGTGCTACTGCCACGGCCTATCTATGCGCCGCTGCTGGGACGGTTGCTCCACGACCGCACCGCTGACAAGATCGCTCGTGCGATCAGCAGGATCCCCGATGCGGCGGCGACGATCGTGCCCTACGACGTGCAGTCGCGTATCGCCGAAGCCTTCCCCGACGGCTGGGAGCAGCGGGTTGCGCGGGAACTCGAAAAGGTTGAGGCGCGAATTTTGCGCGGCCAGCAACAGAGCGCGTACGCCTACGCGCACCCGGAGCGGACGACGGCGGTCATCCCGGTGCAGGGACTGCTCCCGGGTCGACGTGCCACCATCGAAGGTCGGGTCAGCCAGGTCGAGGACATCACCAAACGGCGGCGGACGGTCCGCTGGATCGTCGTCGGCGACGACAGCGGAGAGGTCCGCGTCGCTTTCCGGAACGGATACGGCGCCGATATCTCACCGGGCCAGCTGCTGCGGATCACCGGTAAGGCACGCCAGAAACGCAACCGGCCGATGTTGATTGTGGACCCGACGTACCATGTCGTCGCGGAAGCCGAGGAGTCAGCGTAGGTGCCGACAGCGCGCTGGCCGAAGAGCCCCCTCCACCAGTGGCATGGTCGAGCGAATGGTTAAGTGACCGTCGTGAAGCATCTGAGCCGATTGCTAGCTGTCCTGGGAGCACTCGCGGCAGTGGCGTTCACGGCCAACGGCTACCGCCCGCTGTCCAAGCAGGGCTATACGTCGATGTATGCGTTCGGCTACGGCGTATTCGCGTCGGAGCTTCCGCTGCCGATTGTCGGCGGCCACCTGGCGGTGCTGGCTGCGACGACACGCTGGCTGTCGATGCGGCTGCGCCGGTTTACCTGGCTGATGTCGGCAGTGTCGTGGCTGGGGCTGCTGGGCCTGTACCTCATCGGCCGGCGGGCCGACGGGCCGCTCACCGCCGCGCTGGACGCCGGGCTGGGAGCCGACCGTCGCATCGAGCCCGATGATCTTTGGAAGCGGCCGGCGGGTGCGGGCAACGCGAAGCCGCCGGGCGTGTTGCGTATGTTCCGGGTCTACCGCGACTACGTCCACGACGCCGACATCAGCTACGGCCCGTATGGCACCCGGAACCTCCTTGACATCTGGCGGCGTCCCGATCTAGACCGTGATGCCCGGGCGCCGGTGTTGCTTCAGGTACCCGGCGGTGCCTGGATGGTGGGAAGCAAACGTCAACAGGCATACCCGTTGATGAGTCATCTGGCCGAGTTGGGCTGGGTATGTGTCGCGATCAACTACCGGCTCAGCCCGCGCTCGACCTGGCCCGACCACATCGTCGATGTCAAACGCGCGCTGGCGTGGGTCAAGGAGCACATCGCCGAGTACGGCGGTGACCCGGACTGGGTCGCGATCACCGGCGGGTCGGCGGGCGGTCACCTGAGCTCGTTGGCCGCGCTGACAGCGAATGCTCCGCAGTATCAGCCGGGCTTCGAGAATGCCGACACCAGCGTGCGGGCAGCCGTGCCGTTCTACGGCGTCTACGATTTCACCCGAACCGACGCGGCGATGCACCCGTTGATGGTGCCGATGCTGGCGAAGTACGTGTTCAAGTTGTCGCGGACCGACACCGCCGAGGCGTTTCGTGCCGCTTCACCGATCACCTACGCCGGTCCCGACGCCCCGCCGTTTTTCGTGTTACACGGGACCAACGACTCGCTGGTACCCGTCGAACAAGCCCGCGCCTTCACCGCCCGACTGCGCGCGGTCAGCCGCCAGCCGGTCGTCTACGCTGAACTGCCCTTTGCTCAGCACGCTTTCGACATCTTCGGGTCTCCGCGTGCCACGCACACGGCGGTGGCCGTCGAGCAGTTTCTGGTCGAGGCCTACGCTCGCAGCATGGTCGGCTGACTTCGCACCGTCGCGGTTGCTGCAGTGTCGACGAACGCCCGTTCGTGAGGTAACCAACCTCCGGCTGGTGAACCGAACGTTCTAAACTCGGCAAAAAGCCCGCTCTGTGAATAATCCATCGCATCGGCGGCTTCGCTAGCGCTGGGTAGCCCGCAGACTCAGCGAAAGAACCAGCCGCACCTCGGGATCGGCAAGTGAAGTGCAGAGCAGCTGTTCGAGGCGGCGAGCCCGGTAGCGCACGGTGTTGGGATGCACGTGCAGCTGCTGCGCTGCGGCGGCGATATCGCCGAAGCTGTCCAGGTAGACGCGCAGAGTTTCGGCGAGTGCCGGGTGGCGGGCACGCAGGTCGGGTATCCGCGGGTCCACGAGCCGCTGGTCGGCCCCGATCATCGTGACGATCTCGTCGAGCAGCACGGTGGTCCGCACCTCGGCCGGCGACATCACCTGACCGATCGAATCCGGATGCCGGCCCGCGCTGTCCAGCACCCGGTCAACCTCCGCACGCGCCGCGGCCGCAGCAGCCAGCCCGGCGATCGGCGTCGCGATGACGGCCCGCAACTGCAGGCCCAGCTCGCTGCGCAGGCTGCTCATCGTGCCCCGAATCCAGGACGCGACCGACTCGGCTTTGGCTTGCGGCAGCAGCACGTAGGTTCGCGAGCCGTGCGACGTGACTTGGGCATCGCCACGAAAAGCATTGGCGCTCAATGCCACTATCTCGGTGAATCGCGGATGCCTGTCGATGTTTTCCACGCCGATCAACGCGGCGTTGCCGCCGGTCGAGATGTCGAGTTCGCGGGCGATGTCCGACACGTCGAGAGGCCCGCTGTCAGCCAGGCCCAGCAACTGTTGCACCCGCAGCGTGTGCGTCGACGGGCGGGCGGCCAGCCGCGCCATGATGCGCGCGGCCAGCACGGCGCCACCGCGCAGTACGTCCTCGGCGTCGTCGGCAAACGGCCGCGAACCGCGCTGCACCCAGATGACGCCGGCGAAAACGGGTGGACGACGGGCATCGGGCGGCGGCTGGTGGATACCGATGGCCAGCCGCGGTCGTAGACCCAACTCCGGGCGTTCCGCGACGTGAACCACCTCGTTGCCGGCGCGCAGTGCGTCGAAAATGCCCGCCCGACTGATCCACTCCAGATGCTCGGGCGGGCCGGCGCGGCCCATGATGGACAGCCGGCGCAACTCGTCGGCCTCCGCGTTGGATGCCGAATAGGCCAGCACGCGCGACTGGTCGTCCTCGATGCTGACCATGCCATGGATGCGGTCGGCGATCGATTGCGCAAGGCCGAACAGGTCGGTGCCAGAGTCGTACCGCGGATCGGCTAGCGGAGATCTGTGGTGTTCGAAGACGTGACTGACCAGGCGGTACAGCCGTTCCCAGCGCGCTTGTGGCTCGACGGCCACCACGGCGATCCCGGCTTGGGCGGCCCGCGCCGTCAGTGCTTCGGACGGCGCCTTGACGAAGACGGCGACCGGTGTCGGCCCGGTTCTCGTGCTGGCCATCCACCGCTGCGCCTCGTCGTCGCTGAGTCCCAGCAGGAAGTAGACGTCGGCCGCACCCGCGTCCTTCGCCAAACCTAGCCGCACGTCGTCGGAGACGATCAAGGCGGTCGAGGCCACCGGCAGGTCCAGGCCGCGCGGTGCGTGGACCAGGCTCACCATCGTCGTGTCCAGGGCCAGCAGCAGTTCGCCCAGCCCGACACCAGCCCGCCGCATATTGTCTGATCCTACTGGTGAGGGCACTACTTCTTGTCCGATCAGCCAAGGTCTGAGTGCGCCACTGCAGGGATCCTGACAACCATGGACGCGATCACCGATGTTCCCCTGCCCAGCAACGAACCGGTTCACGACTACGCACCAGACTCACCGGAACGCGCCCGGCTGCGTACCGCGCTGACCAGGTTGGCCGATCATCCGATCGACCTGCCGCACGTGATCGGCGGTACCCATCGAATGGGTGACGGTCAGCGGATCGACGTCGTGCAACCACACCGGCACACCGCGCGCCTGGGCACGCTGACCAACGCCACCCACGCCGAGGCGGCCGCGGCCGTCGATGCCGCGATGACTGCTCGCGCGCACTGGGCGGCGATGCCGTTCGACGAGCGTGCGGCGATCTTTTTGCGGGCGGCCGACCTGCTGGCCGGGCCCTGGCGGGAAACCATCGCGGCGGCGACCATGCTCGGCCAATCCAAGACCTGCTACCAGGCCGAGATCGACGCACCGTGTGAATTGATCGACTTCTGGCGCTTCAATGTCGCATTCGCCCGCCAAATCCTTGCTTTACAGCCGATAAGTGCCCACGGCGAGTGGAACCGCGCCGATTATCGTCCGCTGGACGGATTCGTCTACGCGATCACGCCGTTCAACTTCTCCTCCATCGCCGCAAACCTGCCCACCGCGCCGGCGTTGATGGGCAACACCGTGGTGTGGAAGCCGTCGATCACCCAGAGTCTGGCGGCCTATCTGACCATGCAACTGTTGGAGGCCGCCGGGTTGCCACCCGGAGTGATCAACCTGGTCACCGGCGATGGCTACGCGGTTTCCGATGTGGCGCTTGCCGATCCGCGGCTAGCGGGTATCCACTTCACCGGGTCGACGACAACCTTCCGGCACTTGTGGCAGCAGGTAGGTACCAATATCGTTCGCTACCAAAGCTACCCACGGCTGGTCGGGGAGACTGGCGGCAAGGACTTCATTGTTGCGCATGCCTCGGCGCAGCCGGATGTGTTGACCACGGCTCTGATTCGCGGTGCCTTCGACTACCAGGGCCAGAAATGCTCTGCGGTGTCGCGGGCGTTCATTGCACAATCGGCGTGGCAGCGGATCGGTGACGATTTGCTGGCCGCGACCGCCCGGCTGCGTTATGGCGACATCACCGATTTCACCAAGTTCGGTGGCGCGCTGATCGACAGGCGCGCGTTCGCCAAGAATGTCAACGCGATCGAGCGGGCTAAAAGCACGCCCGGTGTCACGATCCCGGTCGGCGGCGAATACGACGACAGCGAAGGCTATTTCGTTCGCCCGACGATTCTGCTGGGCGACGACCCGACCGACGAAGCTTTCTCCGTCGAATACTTCGGACCGCTGCTCGCGGTGCACGTCTACCCCGACACCGCCTATGAGGCGATTCTCGACGTCATCGACACCGCTACTCCTTACGCGCTGACCGGCGCGGTCATCGCCGATGACCGCGATGCGGTGTTGGTCGCACAGCAGCGGCTGCGGTTCGCGGCCGGCAACTTCTACGTCAACGACAAGCCCACCGGTGCGGTGGTGGGACGTCAGCCGTTCGGCGGTTCGCGCGGGTCGGGCACCAACGACAAGGCCGGGTCGGTGCTGAACCTGCTGCGCTGGACGTCGGCGCGCTCGATCAAGGAAACGTTCGTCGCGGCCACCAACCACGAATATGCCCATATGCGGGAGGCGTGACGCCCGGCCGCGCTACCTGCCAGGTGAAGGCCTACTAAGCCGCCGGCGGGGCAGAATTCCTGAGGATTGATTGACGGCAGCGGCCCGACAGGTATACACCAGGCGTTGAGCTGCCGGACCGTTCGAGGGGATCAACCATGGCCGACGTGAGTTCGTTGATCGACAGCTACCCGATCTACATCGGCGGAGCATGGTCCGATCCTGAGGAAGGTCGTTACGACGACATCTGTCCGGCCACCGAGGAGGTGATCGCCTCGGCGCCGAACCCGAGTCGCGCCCAGGTCGAGAAGGCGATCGCGGCCGCGCGGGCTGCGTTCGACTCGGGCCCGTGGGCCGACGCGGGCCCCGAGCAACGGGCGGGCTGGCTCAACCAGCTTGGCGAAGCACTGCTGGAACATGCCGACGAGTTCTACGCATTGGCGCAGCGGGAGTGGGGCGCTACCGCCAACGAGCGCACGGTCCAAATCGACGGATCGGCGTTCGCGGCGCTGCACGCGGCTGAGCTTGCGCGCCATCCGGTCGAGGAGAAGATCGACGTATCCGGCGCCGCGGGGACCACACTGTTGCGTTACGAGCCGCTCGGGGTGGTGTCGATTCTGACGCCGTGGAACTTTCCGCACACGCTCAATGTGATGAAGGTGAGCGCCGCGTTGGCCGCGGGCAACACCGTCGTGCTCAAGCCGTCGCCGCTGGCCCCGCTGGCGGGTCTTGCGCTGGCGCGCATGATCGATGAGTACACCGATATCCCGCCGGGCGTCGTCAATGTCGTCACCCCCTTCGGTGTCGATGCGAGCAAGCTTTTGACGGTCGACCCGCGCATCGACATGGTCAGCTTCACCGGCAGCTCGGCGGTCGGCCGGGAAGTGATGACTGCGGCGGGCGCCACCATGAAGCGGCTCCTGCTCGAATGCGGTGGAAAATCGGCCAGCATCGTGCTCGACGACATTGCGCTCAGCGACGAGTTGCTGCAGCGAATGCTGTTCGAGTCCTGCTCGTTCCACGCCGGGCAGGCCTGCATCCTGCACAGCCGGCTGCTGCTTCCGGAGTCAATCCACGACGACGTCGTCGAGCGCCTGGTCGCCCTTGCCCGCGAGGTGAAGATCGGCGATCCGGCCGATCCGGAAGTCCAGATGGGCCCGCTGATCAGTGCCGCGCAGCGGCAACGTGTTCAGGCCTACGTCACCGGGGCCCTCGACGACGGCGCCAAGCTCGCGACCGGCGGCGGTCGGCCGGCGGGCTTGAATACCGGCTTCTACTTCGAGCCGACAATTTTCACCGAGGTCACTCCCGACATGGCGATCGCCCAGGAAGAAGTCTTCGGACCGGTGCTGGCGGTGCTGCGTTACCGTGACGACGACGATGCGGTAAAGATCGCGAACAATTCGTCATACGGACTTTCCGGCGCGGTATGGGGCGCCGACGCGGATCGGGCGGTCGCCGTCGCGCGCCGCGTCCGCACCGGCCAGATCGCGGTCAACGGGTGCGGTCTCGGCGGCGCGCCTTTCGGGGGTTTCAAACAGAGCGGTTTGGGCCGGGAAGGCGGCGGCATCAGGGGAATTCGGCAGTATATGGAACTGAAAGCCATGGGAGTTCCCGCATGACGGTGCCGCGGCGGTATCCCATCGGCGCAGGTAGTCGCCTCCGAGCAAAAGAACGTGCGGCCGCCTGCAGACTTTCGCCGGGACAAAGGTCTCTAGTGAGTCGCTTCTGGTCGTTATAGCGTCGTCCGTTATGCCAGGACAGCAGCGGGAACACACCCGCACGGCACCGCCGTGACGGCGGAGCACGACGCACCGCCAGGGCCGGCATGCCTCGACCGACAAGCGATCGGACGGTATGTGCTGGGGCGGCGCACACCCGCAGGGGGTTACTGCTTTTACCGAACACCGCAGTGGGACGTGGAGGAGCCCAACGCGCCGGACACGCTGGCCGCTCTCGAGTCGCTCCGATTGCTCGGTGTCGACATTCCTGCGCCGGAACAGACCGGCGATTGGTTGCGCAGCCTGCAGGACGACGGCGGCGGATACCCGACCTTGACGATCGGCTGGGCGGCGCTTGGCGCGCTCGACGTGTTGACCATCGAGCCGAAGTTTTCCCCGGATCGATGGTTGCGTGGCCGGCTCGAGGCTTTCCTCGGATCCGATCGGCCTCGAGACTGGCGTGCGGCGATCATCGACGCGCTGCGTCTGTGCGAGCTGCTGCGTCTGCGGCGCAGCGCGCCGCACGGCCCGGAGCAGGATCGCCTTGTTGCGCTGCTGGATTCGGCGCGTGCCACCGACGGAGGATGGGCTGCCCCGGGTGCGGACGTGGAGACGACGGCGACGGGTCTGCTTCTGGCCCAGCTGCTAGATTCGCTTTGGCAGCCCGATCCGCTCTTGGATACCTTTCTCGGTTGCTGCGAGGATGACCTGCTGGGCCTGCGATTGGCCCCGGGCACGCGAACCACCTCGGTGGGTGCGCTCTGGGGTGGGCTCACGCTCGGCCACGCTCTTGGCCGGCGCCTGCGCTACCTCGGCGCCGTCGGTCAGCAACTGGGCCTGCTTCAACGCCCGGACGGCGGGCTGAGCGAGCGTCACTGGGCAATCTCGACGCTTCGGGCGACCTGGCTGGGACTTCAGGCCGCGCACCTACTCAACCGAGAACGACAGGAGCAAGGATGAACGCGCTCAAATACGTGCGCTTTTTCGAGGAGATCGGCATCGAAGATGTCCCGCTGGTCGGCGGCAAGAACGCCTCGCTGGGCGAGATGTACCGCAAGCTCTCCGGCGAAGGGGTGCTGGTCCCGAATGGCTTCGCCATCACCGCCGACGCCTACCGCCGGATGCTGGAGGCGGCGAGGGCTTGGCAGCCGCTGGGTGTCGCTCTCGAGGGGCTCGACCCCAGCGATGTCGCCGATTTGGCGCGCCGCGGCAAGCAGGCCCGCGAGATTGTGTACGGCGCCGGGCTGCCTGACGACGTCGCAGCTGAGGTGTGCGCCGGATACCGGCGGTTACAGAGCGAGTACGGCGAGGATGTGAGCCTGGCGGTACGCAGCTCGGCGACGGCCGAAGACCTGCCGACAGCGAGCTTCGCCGGCCAGCAGGACACTTTTCTCAACATCCACGGCGAGCAGAGCCTGCTCGACGCCTGTCGGCGCTGCTTCGCGAGCTTGTTCACCGACCGGGCCATCCACTATCGCATCGATCAAGGCTTCGACCATTTCAAGGTCGCCTTGTCGATCGGCGTGATGAAAATGGTGCGTTCGGATATCGCGTCGTCGGGCGTGATGTTCTCCCTCGACACCGAATCAGGCTTTCGTGACGTGGTATTGGTCACCGGCGCCTACGGTCTGGGCGAGAACGTCGTGCAGGGCGCGGTTGACCCGGACGAGTTCTACGTGCACAAGCCCACCTTCGCCACGGGCCATCGTGCCGTGCTGCGCCGTATTCTCGGCGACAAAGCGGTGAAGATGGTTTTGGTCGAAGGTTCGGCCAAGCAGACCACCCGCAACATCCCCGCACCCAAGAGCGATCGCGAGCGCTTCTGCCTCACCGACGCGGACGTCTTGGAGCTGGCCGACTCGGCGATCAAGATCGAGGCCCACTACGGCCGGCCGATGGATATGGAGTGGGCCAAAGACGGCATCGATGGGCGGCTCTATATCGTGCAGGCCCGGCCGGAGACGGTCGCCTCCCAGCGCCGTGTCACCACACTGGAGAGCTACGCGCTCAAGGGCTCCGGTGAGGTGCTTGTCGAGGGCCGCTCGGTGGGCGAGAAGATCGCCTCGGGCAGGGCCCACGTGATCGACAACCTAGCCCGCCTCTCGGAGTTCAGGCCCGGGGAGGTGCTGGTGGCCGATACCACCACACCAGACTGGGAGCCGGTGATGAAGACCGCCGCGGCGATCGTCACCAACCGGGGCGGGCGCACCTGCCACGCCGCGATCATCGCCCGCGAACTGGGGGTCCCCGCCGTAGTGGGATCCGCTGACGCGACCACGCGCGTGGCCAGCGGCCAGACCGTCACGGTGTCCTGCGCCGAAGGTGACACCGGGCGTGTCTACGCTGGAGAGGTCCCGTTTTCGATCGAACATGCCGAGATCACCGGCCTGACGCGGCCGGCCATCGAGATCATGATTAACCTCGGCAATCCGGATCTGGCGTTCAAGACCTCGTTTTTGCCCAACGACGGCGTCGGTTTGGCCCGCATGGAATTCATCATCAGCGAGTCGATCAAGGGCCATCCGCTCGCGCTGCTGCATCCCGAGCAGGTGACCGACTCGAAGGCCCGCGCCCAGCTGGCTCATCTGACTCGGGGCTACCCTGACGGGGCAAGCTTTTTCGTGCAGCGGCTCTCCGAAGGGATCGGCACCATCGCCGCAGCATTTTGGCCCAAACCTGTCGTGGTGCGCATGTCGGACTTCAAGACTAACGAATACGCCCGCCTCATCGGCGGTGCCGACTTCGAGCCCGACGAGAACAACCCCATGCTCGGCTTCCGCGGAGCCTCTCGCTACGCCCACCCTGCCTACGCCGAGGGTTTCGCGCTCGAATGCCAGGCGATGCAGCGGGTCCGCGAGCAGATGGGGCTCACCAACGTCATCCTCATGCTGCCATTCGTGCGTCGGGTCGCCGAGGCTCAGCAGGTGCTCGACCGGATGGCCTCCCTCGGCCTGCGACGGGGCGAGAACGGGCTGAAGATCTATGCGATGTGCGAGATCCCCAACAACATCGTGCTGATCGATGAATTCGCCAAGCACTTCGACGGCTTCTCCATCGGCTCCAACGATCTCACCCAGCTCACTTTGGGCGTCGACCGAGACAGCGAAATCGTCGCGTTCGACTTCGACGAACGCGACGAAGGGGTCAAGGAGATGATCCGCCTGGCCGTGGACGGCTGCCGCCGCAACGGGATCCACTCCGGACTGTGCGGGCAGGCGCCGTCGGACTACCCGGACATGGCCGAATTCCTCGTCGAACTCGGCATCGACTCGATGAGCCTCAACCCCGATACCGTGCTCAAGACCACCAAAGCGGTGTTGCAGCTCGAGCAGCGGCTCGGACGTGCCCCCCGGACCCTGGCGTGATCTGGTTAGCCCGTCCGGTGGCTGGAATTGACAGTGGCGGCAAATAACGGGTTGTCAAGCCGGTTTTTGGTGCACGGGCCGCGGACTCTTGCGCCCGCGCTTTCGGCTGATCGCTACCAGCCGCGCCACTGCCTCCTCTATGCCTGCGGAGAGTTGGTCGACGTCGGGGGCGCCGTCGTAGTCGGCGGTGATACCGAAGACGAAAGTGTCGGCGTAACTAACCATCGCGACGCCGGTACGCAGACCCAGGGCAATCGGCGGTACCGGTAGGACTTCCTGGACCTCGCGGCCTATCAGTTTCTGCCGATTTTGCGAACCAGGAACGTTGGTCGCCAAAGCGGCGACCGCACGCTGCGGTAGCCCGGTGAGTAGCCGGATCATTCTTGCCGACAGCGCAAACGGCATGATATTGACCGCCGCCATGAACGCACTGCCTGCTTCGCGCTGACCGCTGGCTTTTGCTGCCATCAACCGGGAATGCACGAGCTCCAACTGCTTGCGCGGATCCGACTCATCGACGGGTAGCAGCGGCAGCATCGCCGAGACCCGGTTATCGGTGTGGTGGAAATCCTTCGTCGATCGGACCGACACCGGAACCAAGGTACGCAGCGAATCGTGATGAGGCTTTTCGCCGCGGTTGAGCAGAAGTTTGCGGTAGCTGTCGGTGATCGCGGCGAGCGCCACATCGTTGAGCGTCACGTGGAAGGCCTGCGAGACCTTTTCCATCTCGGCAAGCCGCACCCTCGTCGCGCTGTAGCGGCGCAACCTCGTCACCGGTCCGGTCAGCGACGATTCGGGCGGTGCGTTCAGCAGACCCGCCGCCAGTTCGGCGACGCCTACTGCGGCGTGTTCGGCGGCAGTGGCCGCGGCGATCGCGCTCCGCCACATGCCCCGTAGCCAGGTCGAAGGGTTGATGCTCAAAGGTGGCGGACGCAGTCCAGGTCGATCCGATTGTTTGGCGGCGCGAATATTCTTCGCGAATGTGTCGCCGCTACCACCATCGCTCAACTTTCCCAGCAGCTCGGTGGTGGCAATACCGTCGGCGATGCAGTGATGGAGTTTCATGAGGACGGCCCACCTGTCGCCGGCGAGACCTTCGATGATCCAGCATTCCCAGAGCGGACGATCACGGTCAAGCCGATGCTGCATGACCGTCGCTATCAGCGCGAAAAGCTCCGCGTCACCACCGGGTTCGGGCAGTGCTGCGCGGTGCAGGTGGTGCGAGATGTCGAAGTGCGGGTCGGGCACCCATTCCGGTGCGCCCAAATCGAGCGGATGTGTGCGCAGCATCTGCGTGTAGCGAGGAATTGAATGCACGCGTTCGGCGACTGTTGCAGCTATCTCCTCGTACCGCGGAACCGGTCCGGCGACAATCGACACCCCGGCAATTGCCAGGTTCACGTGCGGATCGGAGTCCTCGGCTTCCAAGAAACTGGCATCTAGAGCGGTCAAGCGTTCCATTAACTGAATATCCGGCTGTGTTTGCGCAACAAGCAGGGCCGAAAGTCCTCCACCCAGGGGCCAAACGGGGTTAAAAATTTGACCGAATCCTCCGTAGCCTCGGCAAGGTGACGAGTGAGCAGCCCAGCGGCGGCGACGTGACGGCTCTGCCGAATCTGCTACACGGCCACGCCCGGACGGGTCCGGACCGGGACCGCCGTCCGATTTACGTCGACCTGCTGCCGCCGTGTAACCACACCTGCCCAGCGGGAGAGAATATTCAGGCATGGCTTGCCCACACCAAGGCCGGCCGCTATGAACAGGCCTGGCGGGGCTTGGTCGAGGACAATCCTTTCGCTGCCATTCACGGCCGAGTCTGCTATCACCCGTGCGAATCCGTCTGCAGCCGGACACATCTGGATGCTGCGGTCGCCATACATGCGGTGGAGCGATTCCTCGGCGACACCGCCCGCGACCAAGGTTGGCAGTTCGAGCCACCCCGAGAGCTGACCGGAAAGCGGGTACTCATCGTCGGCGCGGGACCGAGCGGATTGTCCGCCGCCTACCACTTAGCGCGTCTCGGGCATCAGGTCGAGGTTCGCGATGCGGCGGCTGAGCCGGGCGGGATGATGCGGTACGGTATCCCGGACTACCGACTGCCCCGCGACGTCCTGGACGCCGAGGTGGCCCGCGTCGCCGGACTTGGCGTGCAGTTGACAAGCGGGCACCAGGTCGAAGACCTTGCCGCTGAACGCCAAGCTGGAAAGTTCGACGCGGTGTTCGTGGCGGTGGGTGCCCATCTCGCCAAACGGGTCGACATCCCCGCAACCGACGCGAGTTCTTTGTTGGATGCGGTGTCGTTCCTCCGCGGCGTCGCCTCTGGGCAACGACCTAGCCTCGGGCGCCATGTCGCTGTTTATGGCGGCGGCGACACCGCCGTCGACGCTGCCCGGGTCGCCCGCCGTTTGGGGGCAGAAGACACCGTCATCATCTACCGTCGCACCGCGGCCTACATGCCGGCTCACTCCCAAGAGGTACAGGAGGCCGAGGCCGAAGGTGTTCGGATCAACTGGCTGCGCACGATCACCGCTTTCAACGGCCCCGAGCTGCAAGTCGAACGCATGGCACTCGATGAATCCGGGCGTCCGATGCCGACTGGGCATTTCGAGACACTCGCCGCTGACACGGTGATCATGGCGTTGGGACAAAAGACCGAGTCGGCGTTCATGCGGAGCCTACCCGGGGTCGAGTTCGACCCCGACGGCAATGTTCGGGTCTCCTCGACCATGATGACCGGCTGCCCCGGGGTGTTCGCAGGCGGCGACATGGTGCCCTGTCAACGCACCGTCACCGTCGGTGTGGGGCACGGCAAAAAGGCCGCGCGTCACATCGACGCCTGGTTGCGCGGAGCCGCAGCACAACGCAGGCCTGAGCACCCGATCGCAGGCTTTGCCGACTTGCACTTGTGGTACTTCGGTGACGCAAGCCGTCGGCAGGAGCCCGAACTGGCTCCAGAACAACGGATTACCGGATTCGATGAAGTGGTTGGCGGTTTGCTCAAGGAAGAAGCCGTATTTGAGGCCAGCCGCTGCCTATCGTGCGGTAACTGCTTCGAGTGCGACGGCTGCCTCGGTGCCTGCCCCGAGGACGCGATAATCAAACTCGGTCGGGGGCAACGCTACCGCTTCGACTATAACCGATGCACCGGTTGCGCTACCTGTTACGAGGAATGTCCGGTGCATGCCATCGAAATGGTGCCCGAGCCGAAATGACACGCACCACCATAGACGGCAATGAGGCGGCCGCGTCGATCGCCTATCAGCTCAGCGAGGTGTGCTGTATCTACCCGATCACCCCGTCCTCGCCGATGGCTGAATTGGCCGACGACTGGTCGAGCCGGCAACGACCCAACTTGTGGGACACTGTTCCGACTGTGGTGGAGATGCAAAGCGAGGGCGGTGCCGCCGGCGCGTTGCATGGCGCATTGCAGGGCGGAGCGCTCGCGACCACATTCACCTCCTCGCAAGGTCTGCTGCTGATGATCCCGAACATGTACAAGATCGCTGGCGAGCTGACCTCGGCTGTCATTCATGTCGCAGCAAGATCACTTGCAGCGCAAGGGCTCTCGATCTTTGGCGACCATCAGGATGTTATGGCTGTACGCCAGACTGGTTTTGCGTTGTTGGCTTCGGGCTCGGTGCAGGAAGCCCATGATCTTGCATTGGTGGCCCATGCCGCGACGCTGCGAACTCGGGTGCCGTTCGTGCACTTCTTCGACGGCTTTCGCACCTCTCACGAACTCAACACGATCGAGATGCTCACCGACGACGACTTGCGAGCCCTGGTCCCAGAGGAATTGGTTTTGGCTCATCGTGACCGTGCCCTCTCGCCGGCGCGGCCGTTCATCCGAGGCACTGCACAGAACCCCGACACCTACTTTCAGGCTCGCGAGACCGTGAACCCGTTCTACGCCAGGGTGCCCGCGGTGGTCGAGGAGTCGATGGCGCACTTGGCCCAACGCACCGGCCGGCACATGCACGTCGTCGACTATGCCGGGCATCCGCAGGCCGACCGGGTATTGGTGGTGATGGGATCGGGCGCTCAGACGGCTGCGGAGACCGTGGCCTCTCTCACGGCCAGCGGTGAGCGGGTCGGAGTGGTTACAGTGCGGCTTTATCGACCGTTTCCGGCGCAGGCACTGCTGGCGGCACTGCCTTCGACGGTTCGCACGGTCGGCGTGCTGGATCGAACCAAAGAACCGGGCTCGTTCGGTGAGCCGCTGTATCTCGATGTCGTCGCCGCGCTGGTCGAGCAGTACAGCACAGGAAAGCGCTCACAGCTGCCGAGGGTGTGCGGCGGCCGCTACGGGCTGTCATCGAAGGAGTTCACTCCGGCAATGGTCGCCGGCATATTCGCCGAACTGGCCCGCGAGCAGCCTCGAGCGCGGTTCACCGTCGGGATCGACGACGACGTGTCGGGAACCAGTATCGACTATGACCCGCAGTTCGACATCGAGCCCGCCGACACGAGACGCGCAGTGTTCTTCGGACTCGGCTCGGACGGCACTGTCGGCGCCAACAAAAACACCATCAAGATTCTCGGCGGCGAGGAGAGTCTCTATGCGCAGGGCTACTTCGCGTACGACTCTAAAAAGGCGGGTTCGCAGACCGTTTCGCATTTGCGGTTCGGCCCACGGCCGATTAAGGCGCCGTATCTGGTGCAGCGGGCCGACTTCGTCGGTTGCCACCACGCCCGCTTCCTGGAGACCGCCGACGTGCTGGGCCGGGCCGATCAGGGTGCAGCGCTTTTGCTGAACAGCTCCCTTCCGCCTGACCACGTGTGGGACAGCCTGCCCCGCACAGTGCAACGGCAGATCATCGACAAAGACATCAGGCTTTATGTCATCGACGCGGGTGCTATCGCCCGTGCGGTTGGGCGAGCCGGCCGAATCAACATCGTTCTGCAGACATGCTTTTTCGCCATCTCAGGGGTGCTGCCTTATGACCAGGCGATTGCGCACATCAAAGACAGTGTGGCCACAACGTACGGCGTGCAAGGTGCCGACGTGGTCGCCCGTGAAGTAGCCGCCGTCGACCACGCCGTACAAGGACTGCATCGAGTCGACATCCCCGACCACGTTAGCGCGTCCCGCGATCTCGAACCTGTTGTTCCTTCGGATGCAACGGATTTCGTGCGGTCTGTTACCGCGCAGATGATCGCTGGCCACGGCGATGCATTGCCGGTCAGCGTGTTGCCCGTGGACGGCAGCTACCCCCGCGGCACCGCCGCCTACGAGAAACGAAAGATCTCTGATCTGGTAGCCATCTGGGATCCGGACACCTGCATCCAGTGTGGCAACTGCTCATTTGTCTGTCCGCACAGCGTGATTCGCAGCAAATTTTATGAACAGAAGAGACTGCACGGCGCGCCAGCGACGTTTCCCTCGGCTCCCCTCGTTGCCGTCGGCATGCCCGACACCCGCTACACCCTGCAGGTCTACGTCGAGGACTGCACTGGATGTGGATTGTGTGTGGAAGCCTGTCCGGCTGTGGTCCCCGGCGCGCCGATCACCAAGGCGATCAACCTCGGATCTCGCGAACCGCAAGTAGCTGCCGGGCGTGAGAATATCGCGTTCTTCGAGACTCTGCCGACGAACAACCGGTCACGGGTGGATTTCGGCACCGTGCGGGGCACCCAGTTCCTGCAGCCGCTGTTCGAATTTCCCGGTGCCTGTGCCGGTTGTGGCGAGACTCCGTACCTGAAACTGCTGTCGCAGCTGTTCGGCGACCGGCTGATGATCGCCAACGCGACAGGCTGCTCGTCGATCTACGGGGGCAACCTGCCGACGACACCGTGGGCCACCAACGCCGATGGAAGAGGGCCGGCCTGGTCGAATTCGCTGTTTGAAGACAACGCCGAATTCGGCCTGGGTCTTCGACTCGCCGCGGACATACAGCTGCACCAGGCGCGGCAGCGGCTGACGCAACTGCGCGACGTCCTGGGCGCCGACCTGGTCGACGATATCTTAGTGGCGCCGCAACTGCGGGAATCGGAGCTGCGCGCCCAGCGTGAACGGGTGACCGAACTAGAAACCCGCCTCGAGCGACTGGAACCCGCGGTGGGCGAGCAATTACGCAGCGTCGTCGACCACCTGATCCGGCGCAGCGTGTGGATCGTTGGCGGAGATGGTTGGGCCTACGATATCGGAGCTGGCGGGCTCGACCATGTTCTGGCAAGCGGGCGCAACGTCAACATCCTGGTGCTCGACACCGAGGTCTATTCCAACACGGGTGGGCAGATGTCGAAGAGCACGCCGTTGGGTGCGGTAGCCAAGTTCGCCGCAGCCGGCAAGACACAGCCGCGAAAAGACATTGTCTTGCAAGCTATCGCCTACGGCAATGTCTACGTCGCGCGGGTGGCCATGGGTGCGGACCCTCAGCAAACGCTGCAGGCATTCCGCGAAGCCGAGGCCTATGATGGACCGTCGATCGTGATCGCCTACAGCCACTGCATCGCCCACGGCTTCGAGATGCGCTACGGGCTCGATCAGCAATACCGGGCTGTGGCCAGCGGGCACTGGCCGTTGATTCGATACGACCCAGTGCTGCGCGCCACGGGCAGGCCGCCGTTCCTGCTGGACTCCCATCGTCCCCGACTGCCGCTCGCCGACTACCGTTACCGGGAGCTTCGCTACCGCAGTCTCGCCAACTCCGATCCCGACGAAGCCGAACGTCTGCTGGCCTTGGCGCGGGAATCGATCGATCAGCGCTGGAATATTTATGAGGATATGGCTTCTCGCGCTCCGCAACACTTCCCGTCGGATAGCCGGAGGGGTGGCTGATGGACCTGACGACACGCTATCTCGGACTTACCCTGAGGACCCCGCTGGTAGCTGCAGCCTCTCCGCTGAGCCGGACCGTTGATGGCGTGCGGCGACTTGCCGACGCCGGCGTCGGCGCTGTAGTGCTGCACTCGTTGTTCGAGGAACAGTTGCGTCGCGAGACCGAGCATAACGTGCGGATGGCTGCCCAAGGCAGCGAAAGCTATCCGGAATCGCTGACTTACTTTCCTTCGGTAGTGGACCCCGACGGCGCTAGCCGCTACCTACATCTGCTCGAATCCGCTTCCAACACAGTCGACATTCCGGTGATCGGAAGCCTGAACGGCACCACGCCGGGCGGCTGGGTGAATTATGCGGCCTCGATGCAGAACGCCGGCGCGGCTGCCATCGAATTGAACATCTATTACCTACCGGGTGACTCCCAAATCGACGGACGTCAAGTCGAGCAGCGTCATCTCGACGTACTGGGTGCCGTCGAAGGTGCGGTCAAGGTGCCGGTGGCGGTAAAGCTGAGCCCGTTCTTCAGCTCGATTGGAGAGATGGCAGTGCGGCTCGACCTGGCAGGTGCCGACGGGCTGGTGCTGTTCAATCGCTTCCTGGCGCCCGACATCAATTGCGAAACGCTCACGCCGGTATCCGACGTGCCACTGTCGACCGCTGCCGAGAGCAGGTTGCCACTGACGTGGATCGCACTGCTGCACGGTCGGTTGCGTGCCTCACTGGCAGCTACCACGGGCGTGGTGGCAGCCGCCGAAGTGATCAAGTACTTGCTGGCCGGAGCGGACGTCGTCCAGTCCGCGTCCGCTCTGCTACGACATGGCCCCGAGTATGCCGGTGTCCTGCTCGACGGTCTACGTGATTGGATGCTCAGCAAAGGGTTCGCCACGCTTGACGATGTCCGCGGCATGCTGGCGGTGAGTGACGACGGGTCAGCGCGCGAACGCGGCGACTATGTCAAGGCCTTACAAAACGCCAACAGCAACGCCTACGGCGTCTATTGAGACGGCGATCCGTTAGGTTGTGTTGATCCGAAATCGTGTTTAGGTTAGTGATATGACCGACGCCGCATTGCAATCATGGTGTGCGGACCCGGCACCAGTACCGCAGGGACGGTGAACGTAATAATGGGCGCGACCGGTGAAGCCGTCGGCATCTTGTCGGTGACCGAAAGCTGGAATCTGCTGGCTAGCGTGGCGTTAGGACGGCTGGTCACAAGCGTCCAAGGCGAGCCAGAGATCTTTCCTGTCAATTTCGTCGTCCAGCGCCGCACCGTGCTCTTTCGCACCGCAGAGGGCACTAAGTTGGTCAGCACGGCGATCAATAATCGTGTTCTCTTCGAGGCCGACGACCACAACGCTGCCGAAGGCTGGAGTGTCATCGTGAAGGGTACGGCCCGCATGCTGCGCACTAATGAGCAGATCGAAGAGGCCGAGCGGGCACAGCTGCTGCCTTGGACTGCGACGGTGAAGCGACATTACGTTCGCATTCTGCCGATTTCGGTCACGGGACGACGTTTCTGGTTCGGCCCGGAACCCGGCCTGGAAGCCCCACCCGGCTGATTGCCCGCGCAACTGCCATATTTTCCCGAACGTTAGGGTCTTCGGCCTCTAGCCAAGGTGATTGGGTCTCGGCACCATGGAGCCAGCAGCAGACGACCCGATGAGAAGGATTTCAGACATGAGCGCACATTTTCCGAATGCGGAGACGGTCCGTGCGAATTTGATGCTGGCAATCCGCGCGCCGTCGGTGCACAACACGCAACCGTGGCGTTGGGGTGTCGGCGACAACAGTCTGCACTTGTACGCCAACCGCAGCCTGCAACTGCACAGCACCGACCCAGACGGTCGAGACCTGATGATCAGTTGTGGTGCAGCCCTGAATCATTGTGTGATTGCGTTCGCCGCGTCGGGCTGGCAGGCCAAGGTGCACCGTTTCCCCAACCCCGCCGAACCGGATCACCTCGCATCGATCGAATTCAGTCGGTATCGGGCGAGCGAAGTCGATATCGCACTCGCGAGGGCGATTCCACACCGCAGGACCGATCGTCGCCACTACTGCTCACGTCCGGTCTCTTTCAAATACGTTGCCTTGATGGGTGCTCGCGCTGCACGTGCGGGCGTGATGCTGCGCAAGGTGGAAGGGCTCACTCACCTGAGCATGCTGGTGGCGCAGGCAGCCGAGCGGCACGCTGCCAGCTACGAGTACCTCGACGAATTAACGACCTGGAGCGGACGATACGCGTCGGCGGCTGGCGTGCCAGCACACAACATTCCCAAGCTGGACCCGGCGGCGGCGATCCCTCGGCGGATGTTCGCCGGCGCCGCACTGGACGAATCAGCGGGTCCCTCGCCGGCCTTCGACAACGCCCTTGTGCTCGCCCTGGGTACCGGAGTAGACGACGATGTTGCGCGACTGCGGGCTGGTGAGGCCACTAGTGTGGTTTTGCTGACGGCCACTGCATCAGGGCTGGCGAGCTGTCCGATCACCGAGCCGCTGGAGATCCCGGAGATCCGAGAACAGGTGCGGGCCGACGTCTTCGGTGACAGCGGATACCCGCAGATGCTGCTCAGGACCGGTTGGGCACCGATGGAAGCCGAGCCGTTGCCGACAACCCCGCGCCGTCCACTAGCAGATGTGGTCACCCGGTTGGACGGCGAACCTTTCGAATAGCGCGGTCATCGCAGCGCTGCCAGCCAGGGGGGACGTCTCATCCGCCGTCTCGTCGCGCGGGGTCGAGCTTTGAGGCAAACACCGCCGCTTGTGTCCGGCGTTGCATACCCAGCTTGGCCAGCAGCCGGGACACGTAGTTCTTCACGGTCTTTTCAGCCAAAAACATTCGGTCGGCGATCTGCCGGTTGGTCAATCCTTCCGCCAGGAGATCGAGCAGTGCGCGTTCCTGCTGCGTGAATCCCGACAGCGGGTCGGGGCGTTGGGCTTCGCCGCGAAGTTTGGCCATCAGTACCGCAGCGGCGCGGTTGTCGAGCAGCGAATGCCCGGCGCCGACGTCTTTGATAGCCCGGGCCAGTTCCAGGCCTTTGATGTCTTTGACCACATATCCACTGGCGCCAGCCAAGATGGCGTCGAGCAGGGCCTCGTCGGAACTGAACGAGGTCAGCATCAGGCAGCGCAGATCCGGCATCCGCGAGAGCAGGTCGCGGCACAGTTCGATCCCGTTGCCGTCGGGCAGCCGCACGTCGAGCACAGCGACATCGGGTCGGGCCGCGGGAATCCGCGCGAGCGCTTCGCTGACCGAACCGGCTTCGCCGACCACCTCCAGTCCCGGTTCAGCGCCGAGCAGATCGATAAGACCGCGTCGCACCACTTCGTGGTCGTCCACCAAGAAAATCTTGACCATGGCATTAACAGTAGGCAGATCGGGGTTCTCCACGGCTCATAACCACCACTGTCGATCGCAAATCAGTAGCGTGGCACCGATGGCGTCCAGCGCGGCGCGACCGGAAGGTCCCAGTAGAATATCCGTCGGGCCGGGCCGGAGCGGATCCACCACGACCAGTTGGATCGGCGTCCCCGTTCGTTGCAGCTGCTCCAGATAGTTGAGCAGGCTGTGATGGTCGGTCACCAACTCGATGTCGAGATCCGGATGGTTTCTGCGCCAGTGGGTGAGACGGTGATCGAGTTTAGCTCCGATTCCGTGACCCGCCGACACGTCGGCATCGCAGCCGTCCCCGGGTGGTCGACGCCGAATCGTGACAACACGCAACGGCGCGCCGCGCAGCCGTGCTTCCTGGACAGCCAGCTCCAAAACAGCGCTGCTTGCCGGTGACTCGTCAACGGCGGCCAGGATCAAACCGGCCGCACGCGGTGTCGCATCGGTGTTCGTCGGCACGATTGCGACCGGGCAATGTGCAGACGCGGCCAGCGCGGCAGCGGTGGAACCGATGCGTCCTTGCAGGGCGTGCTTGACCCCGGTCGAGCCGACGCAGACCAAAGCCGCCGACCGAGAGGCCGTCAGCAGCGCGGTGGTCGGACTGGCGTGCACGATTTCGGCCTCGACTTTGACCGGTTTGCCGGTGGACTCGACCGCGGCGATCACGTCGTTGATGGCGTGCTCGGCGTCGGTGACGGCGACGGTGCCGTCGCGATCACCGCCGGCTGCGGTGATTGCGTACACCAGCTGTAGGGAGACGTCGCGGTCCATCGCCTCGTCGATCGCCCACAGCGCGGCCTGGCGTGCTGAACGCGAGCCGTCGACTCCGATGACGACCAGCGGTGACGGTGCGTAAGGATCGCGCATGGGGGCTCCCTTCAGGACGGTGATTGCAGCACTTCATCGAGTGGTCGCCGCGGTGTGGGCGGCGGGACGTCCTCACCAGCGGGAGCGCTGCCGACCCGTACCAAAATTTGTGGCACCGCGTTGTGCGGAAGCCACGAACTCACCATGTCGCGACTGACCCGAACCTCGGTCACGTGGCTGAGCGGACACGTCGCCAGGCCGGCCATTGTGCATTCCAGCAATATCGCCGACAGCGCTTCTCCGGTCGCCAGCGCGTCGGCGCGGGTGTCGTGGTCGGTGGACACCACAAGAATCTTAGCGCGGTCTTCGCCGATCTCGACACGCCGTTCGGCGTGATGGACGACCGGGAAGACCCGCCCGACGCTGACCCGGTCACCCTCGGCCGCCGAAATAAGCGAGCTGTAAGGTATTCCCTCAGCGGCTGCGAATGGTGCTGTCCACCAGGAAATTTCGTCGTGATAGTCCGAATTGTAGAGCCGCAGTGACTCGGCGAACTGGGATGCATCCGCCAGGTCCGGACGTGCCTCGTCGGGCAGCACGTCCAGATGCACCGCATAGCGGTCGACGGCATCGCGCAGGACAGGTTCGAGCTGTTCCCAGGCCTTCGGTGCGTTCAACGGCAGTCGGTCGGAGCGGCGGGCCAAGATGGCCTCGGCGCGGCGGCGGTCAGCGTCGCTCACCTGCTCGGCCGTAGTGAACGCGATCGACGCCAGCAGGTTCGGTTCGTCGGGGTCCGGGAACCGGTCGACGTGCGTTTGCCATCCTGCGGCAGTCATCGCCACCCGGAGGTGGTCGAGCACGGCACCGCAGCCGATCAGCGCCTCTCGCCCGCAGCGATCTGAGACCGTGACGCGATCCTGGTCTAAGAACAGCAGCAGCTGTCCGCCGGCAGTCAGCACCCACTTCCACGGCTGAATGTTGTGTAACGACGGGGCGCGGCATGCCAACCGCACCGCGTCCTTGATGACCTCGGTTGCTAGCGTGGTGGTAGGCATCTCGACCTCCGATCCGGATCTAAGACCATAATTCGCCGTCGGCAACGTCCAAGGACAGGGTCGTTGGTCCTCGATCCGGGGTCATCCGACTCTGCCGGCCACCGGCCTACTGCAGTTCGGCTGAGGAGGCCGGGTCACAGATGCCCGCTACCCCGAGGCGTGGCTTCCGGCATGGCGCTATCACCCGGCCTGTCACTGATCGACGGCCCACTGGCTCACATTCCCTCAGGGCTTTTCGCGGCGAACTGCGCCGCGGGAACCCTCGCCGGCGGTAACCACACCGCGGCCCGCGGCGCCACCCTGCGCCGCGACCTGATCAACGTGCCCGCCCGCTTTGCAGCACCGGCCCGCAAAACTTTCGCACCGGCAACGCCGCCGAGGAGTTCCGCCAGCTCGACTGGTACGTAACGATGCGTTTGTTCCGCTTGATGGTCAAGAAGCGGGGCCGCAATCTGCCTGCTGGCCAGGCTGCGCAATGGACCGAGGAGTGGTTTAACGGGCACGGCCTGCACCGGCTTCGCGGCATCATCCGCTAGCCGAAGGCAGCGTAACCAGGTCCAGAAGATCATCGGCAAGCCGTGTGCGGGAAAACCGCACGCACGGATTGACAGGGGGAAAGGGAAACGGACTCATCGCCGTCGAAGAATGTCCCGCGGACCACAGTTACTTGGGCGCCCGGTCGTTGTACATCAACCCCGGTGCGCTCTTCCGTGAAACCCGCCCGGTCGCGACTGGCTGCTCGGTATACCCGGCGGCGCCGCCAACGTTGGTCCGCTGGGTGTCGACACCCCTCTGGTCGCCGCTCTGCCGCAGCGCATCCCGTAACCGATCCCGGTGTGGTGATCGGGCCGCTGGACCTCTACAGTGGTGACTTCCGGCCCTCCCGGACACGGGTAGGCAGCAGACAGTATTAGTCGTGAAGCACTTGCCCACCCTTGATCGATTGGGGTTGCTATGACGTGGCGACGCGAGCTCGAGATCCTCGAGCGTGACCAGTGTCTGGATCTGCTGCCGACAGTACGAATCGGTCGGGTAATATTCACCGAGCACGCGCTGCCCGTCGTTGAGCCGGTGAATTTCCTTCTTTGGCGGGGCGATATCGTGATCCGGGTTCCCGACGGGGCGAAGCTGGCCACCTCGTCAGGGAATCTCGTGGTGGCTGTCGAGATCGATGAGCTGGATCCTGACCTGCGTACTTGGTGGAGCGTCACCGTGGTCGGGCATGCACAGCTGATCACCGACGTCGGCGATTTGGTGGAGCTGTCGAGACTTTTCCTGCAACCCTGGCTTGACGGTCGGCGCGAGTACTTCGTGCGGATCCGCACCGAGAAGGTGACTGGGCGCAGGGTGAGCGTACTGGCAGACCAGCCGGTGTCGTTACCTGTGGGCGTCGCCTCCGGTGGCTGAGCCCTCGCCACGACGGTTCTCGGCCGCACTCTGATGGGTCGCAATATAGGTCCACTCATCGTGGCTGGCGGAGTCGTCATCGTGGTGGTGGGTGTCCTGGCGTGGATGGGTGGACTCTCGTGGGTCGGCCGACTTCCCGGTGACATCCGAATCGAGCGCGGCAGCCTACGGATCTACATACCGGTGGTGTCGATGCTCATGATCTCGATTGTGGGCAGCATAGTGCTGACCGTCTTGCTTTACCTGTTTCGCCGATGATGGCCGCCGCGAGCGTTCCCCATCCCGTGTGGACGGGGCGGGCCGCCCGCAGTGGCGCCGTGCCGTGGTCGGCCGTTACGGCAAGTCTGCCGCCAACATTCGCGATGCGATGCGCCACCGCACCATTAAGCAGCCACGCCGCCGACCTCTACGCAAAGTTCTCAATCGACCACGGCGACAGAGACTTCAGCGCTATAATCGAGACGCTGCGTGGCAGCTGAACTTAGATATTTTTCGTGCTGTGCCCTGAAATACCCTCTAATTGGGAGGATGCTGTGGTCAGTAATTCGGGGTCCGGTTCGGTGAATTGCTCGGCGTCCTCGACGTCGTCGTCGAGTACCGCAACGACCGCGGCCGCGGTGAAGGCTTATCTGTACACCTATCCGCTGGTGTCGGTGGAGGTGACGCGGCGGCAGTCGACGAACTGCCCGGCCGCCGATCCGTCGATCGGCGTTGCACCGATGAACCAGCTGGCACCACTGAATTTCCTGCCGGACGCGAGCTTCACCGGCGTCGTGCGCCCCAATGTCGACACCCTCTACACCTCGCTGTTCTTCGATGTGTCCGCCGAACCCCTGGTGGTCGGCGTGCCCGACATGGGCGGGCGTTACCACCTGTTCCCGATCATGGATATGTGGAGCAACGTTGACGCCTCCCCCGGCCCCCGCACTCTGGGCGAGGTGCACGGCTACCACTTCGCCATCGTCGGCCCGAACTTCCATGGCGCCCTGCCCGAAGGCGTGCACGAGTACCGGCTGCCCACCGATGCGGGCTGGATGATCGGACGCATCCAGGTCGACGGACCCGAGGACGTCGTAAACGTCATCGCCCTCCAGAACCAGATGAGCGCGGTCCCGCTCAGCGCCTACGGCACGCCCTTCGTCGCGCCGCCCAACACCGACCTGCACCCAGACTGGCCCGAGGGGCGACAAGTCGCCCAATACATCCACGGCCTGACCCCGCAGCAGTACTGGGACCTGTACTACTCGAGCCTGTCGCACACCCAGACCCGTTCGTGCGACAAGGCCTTGCTCGACCAACTGGCCGGCATGGGCTGGAGCCCGCAGCAAAGGCTCAACCTCAACGCACTGCCAGATATCGAACGCACCCGGTGGGAGCAGGCGTGGCCGGAGGCGTTGTCGCAGATTGAAGTCGACCTGGGCAGCGAGGACGCCAATGGCTGGAAGACCATCCGCGCCGACATCGGGGACTACGGCACCAACTACGGTGCTCGCGCCGTCGTCGCTCATGGCGGTCTTGGCGCGAACCTGCCGCAGGACGCCGTTTACTCCACCACGCGCGTCGATCACAAGGGCGCGCAGCTGCGAGCCGAGCACACCTACGTACTGCACTTCGCCACGGATCAGCTCCCGCCGGTCAAGAGCTTCTGGTCGCTGAGCTTGTATGACGAACACGGCTTTTTCGTCGACAATCCGATCAACCGCTACGCCGTGCGTGGCGAAAGCCTCAACCGGAATCCCGACGGCTCGATCGACATCTACATCCAGCGTGAAAACCCCGACCCGGCCAAGGAACCCAACTGGCTGCCGACACCGACAACCGGTGACTTCAACCTGATGCTGCGCTTCTACTGGCCTGCCCAGGCAATCATCGACGGCAGGTGGGACCCGCCCGCCATCACCAGGTCAGTTGACCCGTAATTGCCTGTGAATCTTGATTATTTGCCAGTCTTTGAGTCGGGCGATGACGTGTTCGGTACACCCGGTAGTGGTCGTTGCCGGCGATTCGGCCGGTCGTGATGCACGGGCGGGCTGCACGACAACCGTTGTCGCCCGGTTCGGGGACCGGCGAGCGGGCTAACGGCATTGGCTAACGTGCGACGCCACGCCAGAGCAACACCTCCAATGCCACCGCGACATGCACACTGGCGGCTTCCAGCGGCTGTGGCAGCAGCTTGTTGGCACGAGCGATCCTGTTCAGCAACGTGTTTCGATGTATGAACAGACGCGTGGCCGCACGTGAGGCGTTGCACTGCGCGTGGACGAAGGAGCCGGCTGGATATTTGACACCGAGCTGCATTCACAGTTAATCCGCGCCGCGATGGTCGATCCCGCATTGGAGGCAAACGATTTCAGCCCCGACGTCGCGGTAACCCTAGAGAATGTAACCGGTCGCGTCAGCACTCCGCAGCAAGCGCTGGACGCCGAAGTTGCCGGAGTCGTCGAGATGCTTGCAACCTCCATTGACACGCGGACCCCGGGCACGATCTGCGGGTACCCGAGCACGACGATCACCGACACCATCTACAACAACTATGCGGCAACTGGCTTGATTATCGCGGCCGAGGACAGCAGAAATCGAATCTGGGCCGCCACAGTGGACATGAAAACGACTCAGGGACAAGTCCCGTAGGACAAGTTTACTGGGAGGTCGGCCCGCGTTGAAAATCCTGCACTGCTGTTAGTTGCGTCCAGGGACATGGCGTACGAGCCGGTGAGATCGACGGGCGTGTCGTAGCCCGGTAGAGGGCGACCAGCGCGATGACCGCATCTCTCGCTACGGACGCCGAGAAGCTGTTGGCCGATCAACTCGCCACGGCGAGAACTGATTTGCCGCGTGCGTTGCTAAAACGGAGGAGGCTCGTGGTCGGGTGGTGCAGGACCCGACCCGGCTGCGTCGAGGGCGAGTGTTCGGGCCGCTCGGTTTTGCCGGCGTTGACCGGCGACGTAGTTTGCGTGACTCTGGGCGCGGGTGCGCCGACGCTTAGGCATCATGGCGGTGCGCTCAGCGCAGCGATCGGTGGGCGTCCGGTTGGGTGGTGCCAGGTCACCGGTCGGGGCGCACAGGCCGGGAAACAGCAGCGCGCTGCCCGGGGTGGTGACGTAGGTGTGCCCGGCCGGCGAGGTCCAGATCACGGTGCCGTCGGGCAACTGCTGATCACGCCAGTCCCGGAACGTCTTGATCAAATGATGCGCGCGGCAAAGGCATTTCAAGTTCGAGGCGTGCGTTGCGCCGCCGTCGCCGTAGGGGATGGTGTGGTCGAGGTCGCAGGTGGTGGCGGGCCGATCGCACCCCGGGAACCGACACGTCAAATCCCGGCAGCGCACGAACTCGGCCAGCGCATTGGAGGGCGAATAACCTGCCTGCGGCGGCGTATCGGCGGGGTGGATCAGCGGTTGGCAGCGTGCGCTACGGGCAAGTTCGCTAAGCAGTTCAGGGGCAATGAGCCCCTCGGTGCCGATCACCACCGCGGGCGTTGGTTCCCCGCCGTCGAGGCTGTCGTGGGTGGCGACCACGTGCACCACGACCGCGCCGGGCGCCGGGGCGGCGCCTGCAGGGCAGTCGGTGCGCCCGCAGCGGCACGCTAACCGCTGGGCTCCGGCGGCCAACGCTCCCATCGCGTCGGCGCGACGCTGCTTGCGGGTGCGTGGGTCATCGGTACAGACGGTGTCGGCCAAGGCGTCCAACCGCGCATCCAGCGCCTGGGCGTCGGTGCTGATCAGCCGGCCGAACACTTCGCTGAGGCCCTGGCCGCTGTCCCAGATCGACAACTCCCGGCCAGCCTGCTGTTCGCGGCGCCGGCGCACCGCGTCGGGATCAACGCGCTGCACCACCCGATCGATCAGGGCCGCTAGCCGACTGCGGGTCATCGACGGCCAGCGCCGTACTCGGGCGGCGAGCTCAGCGTCGACGCCGGCCAGCACCTCGGGGTCGCTGATCAGCGCGGTGCGGTAGACGATGGTCTGAAACACCGCATAGCTGATGTCCCCGGCCACCAGCGCGGCACCGACCTGCGGGAGCTGGTCGCGCATGACTTGGGCATAACCCACGTAACTGGACGCCAGCGCGGGGCTGACCCGCAACGCCGCGGCCACCTCCGCGGCAACCGCGTCCCAGGTGTCGGTCGCCCAATCCTCACAGCCCCCCGCTTCGCGCGCCCGCAACACATGCAGTTCGCCGACGGCCACCAGCCGCTGCCCGGCCGCCTGATTCTCGGCCCGCGATGCCGCGCAGATGCGATCCACCAATGACGCCCCGGTGGACGACGAATCCCTGTATACGGACATGCCTTCGATCATTTCGGCGGGGTCTGACACTGGTCTGACATTTGACGCCCGCGCTTGCGTCTGTTCAGCCAGCTGTGGACAAAACACGAACTGTGGATACCGCTCGTTCCCGGTACCGACTGGAAGCAAGCGCTCGGATGTTCCGACGACAGCGCCTCATCGAGCTGACCGAGCCGGTCGGTCAGCCGCAGATTCTCTGTATAGTCGACCGGGCAGGAGATCAGCGAGACCCCGTCGTCGTCCAAAGCGCTCTTCAAGCCGCGTAATTAACCGCGTCTGGGTTGTTGAACCGCACGTAGTAGTGTTCGCCGAGTTCAAGATTCATTGGTCGCCCCGGTATCGATCAGCTGCGGTGTCGCCGGGGTGCATCGGCTGCTCCTCCGGCTGGGACTGGTCAAGCGGTTCGACGAGGATCTGCAGTTGTTGAAGGCTCACCTGTCCTATCGCGAGTCCGACCCCGTTGCTCAACCTGGCCTACGACGTGGCATGCGGGGGCCACGATAGCGCCGACATGACATAAACGCCCTTGGCGCCGAGCTGATCTCGGACCCAACCACCGCCGGTGATTTCTGCCGCGGCTCAGCGAGGCCGAGGTGGCGACGTGACGTCGCCGCACTATCGCACCCACCTACGCCCCGCACGCCCGCGGGTGTGTCTGCTCGGGGATACCGACTTCTCGTTGACCGCGTACTTCCACGACTGGGCCCAGCGGGTCGATTTCGTGTTCGGTATGGATTGCAACACCGCGCTGCGCTGGCGCGCCGAGGCGCTGACCGAGGCCGACTGGACACCGCTGCGCTGGCCCGCGCCGGGGCCGACCGGGCAGCGGCGCCGCCGCGAGCCCAACCACAAGCGGCGCACCGTCGCCGAACGCGGCCTAAGAGCCCAGAGCCGATGCGTGCCACGTCGACCATTGAGCGGGCGGCTCGCCCGGGCTAAAGCTAAAACACCGACACCGAATCGCTGCCGTCGTTGGCCACGTAGATGTCGCCTGTAACGGGGCTGACCGCAACCCCGAACGGGAAGTGCCCGACGTCGATGGTGGCGATGACCTGCTCGGTGGCGGGGTTGATGACCGACACCGAATCGCTGCCCGCGTTGGTGACGTAGATGTCGCCGGCCGCCGGACCGGTGGGGCTGACCGCGACTCCGACCGGGCCGGTCCCGACGTCGATGGTGGCGATGACCTGCTCGGTGGCGGGGTTGATGACCGACACCGAATCGCTGCCCGCGTTGGTGACGTAGATGTCGCCGGCCTCCGGACCGGTGGGGCTGACCGCAACCCCGAACGGGAAGTGCCCGACGTCGATGGTGGCGATGACCTGCTCGGTGGCGGGGTTGATGACCGACACCGAATCGCTGTCGTGGTTGGTGACGTAGATGTCGCCGGCCGCCGGACCGGTGGGGCTGACCGCAACCCCGACCGGGGCGCTCCCGACGTCGATGGTGGCGCTGACCTGCTCGGTGGCGGGGTTGATGACCGACACCGAATCGCTGACTTCGTTGGTGACGTAGATGTCGCCGGCCTCCGGACCGGTGGGGCTGACCGCGACCCCGTACGGGTCGGTCCCGACGGTGATGGTGGCGCTGACCGTGGTGGCGCCGGGGTTGATGACCGACACCGAATCGCTGTCGACGTTGGTGACGTAGATGTCGCCGGCCGCCGGACCGGTGGGGCTGACCGCGACCCCGACCGGGCCGGTCCCGACGTCGATGGTGGCGCTGACCTGCTCGGTGGCGGGGTTGATGACCGACACCGAATCGCTAAATGCGTTGGTGACGTAGATGTCGCCGGCCGCCGACCCGGTGGGGCTGACCGCAACCCCGAACGGCTCGTCCCCGACGTCGATGGTGATCACGCCGGCCCCTCCAGCCCCGCCGTCCCCGCCGGCACCGCCAGGACCGCCAACGCTGCCCGAAGGGCCGCCACCGGACCCGCCCGCAGCGCCCGGCTGGCCTGAAGCGACCGCGCTGGAGCCTCCGTGACCGCCGGGCCCACCCGCACCGCCGCTACCGCCAATCCCCGGCTGCCCGGGGGCCCCGTCGGCGGCCTGATCCACCCCGGCCCCGTTGAGGCCACCGGTTCCCGGCTGACCGGCCGCCGCGCCGGCCCCCCCCGCACCGCCAGTCCCGCCAGCCCCGCCGGCGCCGGAGACCGTTGTGCGCCGTCTGCGTATACCCGGCCCCCCCGTTCCCACCAACCCCGCCGTCCCCGCCGGCCCCGCCGTCGCCGGCGTTGCCGCCAACCCCACCAGCGCCGACCGTGCCGTCGACGCGCCCAATACCGGCCGCACCGCCCTGACCCCCAGCACCCCCATTACCTCCAGCTTGCCCGGTGCCGCCATTAGCGCCCGCGGCACCGTTGCCGCCATTGGGATCACTGGCCGTGCCCGCCACACCATTAACACCGTTATCACCCGGCGTCCCCGCCGCACCATTAGCACCGTTACCGCCGGCCCCACCGACCCCCCCGTCACCACCATCACCCTGTAGGCCCGCCACCCCAGGCGTCCCGGAGGCCGCCCGGTCGGCGCCGGCGCCGTTTAAGCCCCCAACACCCGCGCCCCCCCCCGCCCCCCCCCCACCCCCCTTACCCCCCGGCCCCCCCGCGCCCCCCT
>Ga0078972_1004216_pt1 | contig 40274 bp, 35 predicted proteins | sample YelNatPaOPGAMG01_FD_67568 | JGI IMG/M metagenome (GOLD analysis project Ga0078972, IMG submission 67568) | Hot spring thermophilic microbial communities from Obsidian Pool, Yellowstone National Park, USA - OP-RAMG-01 (SPADES assembly) (version 2) | ecosystem: Environmental > Aquatic > Thermal...
AAATAAGAAAAAGACAGTCACTGTGGTGGACAAGGCAAATGTCTTAACATACTCTGGGGACCTCTGGAGAAGAACAGCAAAAGAGGTAAGTACTGAATTCCCTGATATAAAACTTGACTTTGCCTTTGTGGATGCGACCTGTATGTGGATGGTAAAAAATCCTGAGTGGTTTGATGTAATAGTAACGAATAATATGTTCGGGGATATAATAACAGACCTTGCTGCAATGACACAGGGCGGACTGGGAATAGCAGCAGGTGGAAATATCAATCCTGAAGGTGTGAGTATGTTTGAGCCCATACATGGCTCAGCCCCAAAATATACAGGGAAAAATGTTATATGCCCCTTAGCAACAATATCCGCGGGAGGTATGATGCTTGAAACACTTGGAGAAGAAGAGGCAGCAAAGACAATAGAAAAGGCAATAATAAAAGCCACAGGTGAGGGCTATATAAAAAGTTTAGAGGCAGGGAAGATGGGTATGAGCACAGGTGAGGTAGGAGACCTTCTTTCAAAATTCGTTAAGGAGGTATAGAATAGTTATTACTTTCCCTTGACTTTCTTTTTTAAAAAAATTAAAATAAAAGTTAGAGTAATCTAACTTTTTGTTTATTGAAAATAAGAAAGGGAAATATGCAACCGCTTAACAGAGTGAAACAGGGAAGATATAAAATAGTAAAGATAGAAACACCCTGCAGGTCAGCTCATAGACGGCTTATGATGTTAGGGGTCTTTGAAGGTGATGAGATTGAGTTAATAAAGCCGGCACCGGGACCTGTAATCCTTGAAAAAAGCGGGACAAGGATAGGGATGGGACAGGGACTTGCTGCTGGTATAATGGTTGAACAAGTTAAAGAGGATAAATAAGTTTCTATGGAAGAGAAACAGGTCATACTTACAGGAAACCCGAATACAGGGAAGACAACCATATTTAACGCACTCACAGGACTCCATCAAAAAACAGGTAACTGGCCTGGTGTCACTGTAGAAGTCAAAGAGGGCTCTTTTACATATGAAGGAATAAACTTTAAGGTTATAGACCTGCCAGGCACATATTCCCTTACCTCTTTTACAGAAGATGAAAGAGTTGCCAGGGATATACTTGTCAGGGAAAAGGCAGATGCAGTTGTAGTTATAGTTGACTCATCAAACTTAGAAAGAAACCTCTACCTTGTAACACTTCTACTTGAACTTGAGCAGAAGGTAATTGTAGACCTGAATATGTATGATATTGCAAGGAATAGAGGAATAGCAATAGACATAAGTCACTTAGAAAAACTGTTAGGTGCAAGATGTGTAATCACCATAGGAAATAAAAAGACAGGAATAGAAACCCTTAGAAAAACCATATATGAGGTCTCTAAACAGGAAAAACAGTTAACCACCACAAAAATAAATTATGGTAAAGAAGTAGAAGAAGCCATATTACCTCTTGAAAATATAGTTAAAGATATATCCTCCCCCTACCCTCCAAGGTTTTTTGCTCTCAGATTACTTGAAAAAGATATAGACATCTGGTCTCATATAAAGGGGCAAAGTAATATACTTAACGAGGTAAAAAAAATCACTGAGGATATCTACAATAAATTCCCTGATATAGAAAGATACCTTATAGAAAAAAGATATGGTTTTATACATGGACTGGCAGAGGAATGCACAAAAAGAATAGATGTTATTGAAGACAAAATAGAACTGACAAATAAACTTGATAGAATCTTCACCCATCCTTTTTATGGCACCCTTTTGTTCCTTTTTTTTATATGGGTTACATTTAACATCGTCTTTAACTGGGGCAGCCCCTTTACAGACATACTTGAAAAACTTTTCTCTTTTACATCTATAAATCTAAAAAGGGTTCTTTTTTCAATGGGATGTCCTGGATGGGTTATCTCTTTTCTGACAGATGGTATTATCGGAGGGGTTGGCTCGGTGCTTGTATTCTTCCCCAATATATTCCTGCTATTTTTTATCTTTGCTGCATTAGAGGACTCTGGCTATATGGCACGTGCTGCTTTTGTAACAGACCGTCTTATGCATAAGATAGGACTTCATGGTAAAAGTGCAATACCTATGATACTTGGTTTCGGATGCAATGTTCCTGCAATAATGGCGACAAGAACTTTGGAGACAAAGAAGGACAGGGTTCTTACAATTCTTACCATACCCTTTATGAGTTGCTCAGCACGGCTTCCTGTATATCTCCTCTTTACAGGTATATTTTTTCAGAGCCACCGTGGCTCTATACTCTTTTCCTTGTATCTGGTGGGTATTGTATTAGGACTATTGACCGCAAGATTATTTAAAAGGTTATTTTTCAAAGAAGAAACACCACCAATCATTATGGAACTTCCTTTATATCACACACCAGATATAAGAGATATGCTAATCTCTGCATGGGAACGTTCTTATCTTTTCTTAAGAAAGGCAGGGACCATTATATTTGCAGGTGTTATTATTATCTGGATTTTAAGTTATTTCCCCCTCTCTGCTCCTTATGCAGGCGAAAATAGTTTTATAGGGATTATAGGGGGCAAATTATCCCCTCTCTTAAGGCCTGCCGGCTTTGGATACTGGCAGGTAGCAGTTGCCCTCCTTTTTGGTCTTGTTGCAAAAGAGCTTGTGGTGGGAACTCTTGGCGCTGTCTTTGGCGGAGAGGTTGCACTTATAAAATCCCTTTCTTCCATATTCACCCCTTTGTCCGCCTATGCATTTATGTTAATGACACTCCTTTATATCCCCTGTATAGCAACCATTGCGGTAATTAAACAGGAGGTAGGTATAAGGTGGGCAGTCATTGCAACTGTATGGTCTATATTTATTGGATGGCTTGTTGCAACACTCTTTTATCAGGGATTTAGATTATATTAGGAGATGTAAAAATGTTAACCCCAACACTTGAGGACTATCTTGAAGCAATAGCCATACTTGAAAAAGAAAACGGAAGAGCAAGAATCAAGGATATTGGTAAACACCTTAAGGTTAAAGACCCTTCTGTGGTCTCTGCTATCAATTCACTTGTAGAAAGCGGCTATGTAAAACATGAAAAATACAGTTATGTAGAACTGACAAAAAAAGGGAAGAAAGCTGCCGAAGGAGTTCATAAAAAACACAGGACCATTGTAAAATTCTTAACCAGCATCCTTAAGGTAGATGAGATAACCGCTATAGAGGATGCGTGCAAGATTGAACATATCATAAGCAAACAGACATATAAAAAGATTGCCTCTGCTGTTGAAGAAAATCTCTTAGAATAATCCAACTACCCTGCCCTCTTCATCTATATCAACCTTCGTCCCGGCAGGTATGGTCGGAAGTCCTGGCATTGTCTTCATCTCACCACACAAAGGATATACAAAACCAGCACCTGCAGAAAGCCGCACATCCCTCACAGGAAGAGTAAATCCAGTTGGTCTTCCCTTAAGGTTAGGATCATGGGATAAAGAAAGATGCGTCTTTGCCATACATACAGGAAGATGTCCAAATCCCCAGTCAGTATATGTCGCTATCTTCTCTTCTGCAAGTGGTGCATATTCAACCTTTGCTGCTCCATATACCTTTGTAGCAATTGTCTCTATCTTCTGCTTGATAGACCACTCGTCTGGATAGAGAAACCTGAAGTTGTGCTTTTTCTCACACTGCTTTATAACCTTTTCTGCCAGAGAAAGTCCTCCTTCTCCACCTTTTTCCCATACCTCACTTACATCCACATCATCTGCACCTGACTTTAAGGCAATCTCTTTCAATGTCTCTATCTCTTTTTCTGTATCAGTTGTAAACCTGTTGATGGCAACAACCGCCGGGACACCAAAAAGTTTTATATTTTCTATCTGTTTTACAAGATTGCTACTTCCTTCTATAAGGGCTGGTATATTTTCAGCAACAAGGCCCTTATCAAGTGGCTTCCCTGGAACAACTTTAAACCTGCCACTGTGCATCTTCAGTGCCCTTACTGTACATACAATAACAACACAGTCGGGTTTAAGTCCACTGTACCTGCACTTTATATTCATAAACTTTTCCATACCACAGTCAGCACCAAATCCACTTTCAGTGACAACATAGTCAGCCAATTTCAACGCAAGACGGTCTGCTATGATGGAACTGTTACCATGTGCTATATTTGCAAAAGGTCCTGCATGAACAAAGACAGGTGTGTGTTCTAATGTCTGCATAAGTGTTGGATGGATGGTGTCTTTCAAAAGGACTGTCATTGCCCCTGCTGCTTTCAGGTCTTCAGCAGTTACCGGCTTTTTATTACGGGTATGGCCTATAACAATCCTTCCCAGTCGCTTCCGCAGGTCAAAAAGTCCTTCTGTAAGTGCTAAGATTGCCATCACCTCTGATGCAACTGTTATATCAAATCCGGTCTCCCTTGGAACTCCATGTTCTTTTCCACCAAGCCCTATGATGATATTCCTCAGTGCCCTGTCAGAAACATCCACAACCCTTCGCCAGGTAATAGAAAAGGGGTCTATATCAAGGGGATTTTTTTTCAAAAGTGAGTTGTCTATAAAGGCAGAAAGAAGGTTATGGGCAATACCTACAGCATGGACATCCCCTGTTAAATGGAGGTTAAAGTCCTCCATAGGAATAACCTGTGAATAACCACCACCAGCAGCACCACCTTTAATACCAAAGACAGGGCCTAAAGATGGCTGTCTTATACAGGTAAATACCTTCTTGTTCAGTTTCCCTATTGCCTGTGAAAGTCCTATGGTTGTTACTGTTTTGCCCTCTCCCAGTGGTGTTGGGGTTATGGCAGTAACATCAATATACCTACCATTTTTATTGCTCTGGATTTTATCCAGTATAGATAGTGAAACCTTTGCCTTATAATTCCCGTAGAGCTCCAGAAACTTACTGTCAATCCCTGCCTTCTCTGCTATCTCAACAATTGGCAATATCTTTGCCTTCTGTGCAATCTCAAGGTCACTCAGCATATACCCCCCTTGTAAAATTTCATTTATTATAGTATCATACACTGAAAATATCAAGGGGGACTTATGCAAGCAAAAGATAGGGAGATACTCCGGACACTGGCTAAAGAGGTTGCAGAGATTGCATCACTTGATAAGCAGGAAGAGACAATAAAGAAGTGGAAGTTGCTCAATGATATGAAGGAAGTAAGGCCTATGGTCTATATATTTGAAATCCCGTGGTGGGAGATTAACAGAGTGGACGAAGAGATGTTTTTAAAAACTGAAGATGAAAGAGCGCGTAAAATGGAAGAAAAATTCAGGATGATACTCTATCTCTGGAAGCATGTTCCTATGGATATGGTTGTGGAGCCATATTATACTGTTCCTAAATGTATTGTCCACAATCTTTTTGATTTTGGCCTTACTGTTGAAAGAGACCTGATACCATTTGATGGTGGTATTGGAGTCCCCTCATCACATTATATCCCGCAGATTAAAGATGAATCAGATATAGAAAAGATAAAGACACCCCAGATATGGTGTGATTATAATGAAGCAGAGAAAGAGTATGAGTGGGCATCTGAAATTTTAAACGGTATAATGCCTGTTAAAAAACAGGGCCATACATCTTTTCAGTTTGCACCATGGGACATTCTTGTAATGTGGTGTGACCCGGGGCAAATCCTTCTTGACCTTGCAATGCGACCTGATTATGTACACAAACTGATAGATAGATTGGTCACCGCTTATTGTGATATGCTGGACCAGATGTTAAAACTGAACCTTTTTTCACCCGGTGGAGGATATTATACTGTAGGTGGTGGATTAAGTTTTACCGACCAGTTGCCACAGCAGGACTACAACCCTGATTCCATACGTCTCTGCGACCTGTGGGGAAGAGCAATGGCACAAATCTTCTCTGAGGTCTCACCTGCTATGCATGAAGAGTTTGCCATCCAGTATGAAAAGAGGTACCTCAACAGGGCAGGACTTGTCTATTATGGATGTTGTGAACCACTGCACAACAAGGTAGATATTATTGCAAAACACATCCCGAAGTTAAGAAAGATATCTATGAGCCCGTGGGTAAACATAAAAAAGGGCTATGAATCAACAGAAGGGAGGTTTGTCTTTTCATTTAAGCCCAACCCGGCATTTCTCGCCACAAAGGATAAGTGGGATAAAGAGAGTGCAAAGAAACAGATTCAGGAACTACTTGATATCACAAAAGGAAAAAATGTTGAGATAATTCTAAAGGATATCTCTACTGTATGCCATGAACCACACCGCCTATGGGAATGGGCTGAAATGGTAATGGAGATGGTAAAAAAGTATGAGTAGTTCAAAAACCAGATGCCTCAAGGACATCGGGGACATATCTTTCCCATCCGAGAGGCATTATGTGGATTCCTGAACAGAGTCCTTTCATTCCCTTTATAAGTTCAGATGCTATCTGCACACTTACCTTAGGCCTGTCCTTTTTATCCGCTGATGCCATCATATTGATATATCTTTCAGGAACACTTACCCCGGCAACATTCTCATTCATAAACTTTGCCATTGCCGCTGACTTCAAAAGGACTATACCACCGAGGACAGGCACACCAAAATTAGATGCCTGCTTCATAAATTTTTCAAAGGCATCAAGGTCATATACCGCCTGTGTCTGGAAAAACCTTGCGCCTGCCTCAATCTTCCGCTCCATCTTCAAGAGTTGTAGTTCCTGTGGTTCATAACCAGGACTTACCACTGCACCAAGGAAAAAGGCAGGTATCCCATCAAGGTCATTGCCCACCATATCCTTCCCTTTCATAAGGTCAGAAGCCACTTTAAGCAAGGAAATGGAATCAAGGTCAAATACCGGCTTTGCCTGCGGGTGGTCTCCTAAAACAGTATGGTCACCTGTAAGGATAAGGATATTTCTTATTCCCAGCACATAGGCGCTTAAAAGGTCTGACTGCAGGGCAAGACGGTTCCTGTCTCTGCAGGTTATCTGAAAGACCGGCTCCATCCCTTTCTCTACAAGAAGATGTGATGTAGCAAGTGAGCCAAGGCGCATAACAGAACTCTGGAGATCCGTCACATTAAAGGCATCTACTTTATCCTTGATGTGCTCTGCCTCTTCTATGTGAGGCATTATATTTGTCCCTTTTGGAGGACCTATCTCACTTGTTATGACAAACTTCCCATTTTTAAGTTTTTCTTCCAGATTCATCTTTATCTTTCCTCCCTTCTATAATTATCCTGTAGTCCCTTATATTCACCGCCGATTTTTTCAACATCTCTGTCTCTCCAAGTGCCTTTAATCTTTTGTATATCAGCACCCATCCACAGTCCATCTCAGGATTAACCTCACACTTACCATTTTTTGCACCACCACAGGGACCATTGAGAAGACCCTTAGAACAGGAAGTAATCGGACATATACCCCCTGTGATATTTAACCAGCACTCTCCGCACTGCTGGCAGTCCACATCCTGTGCAGTTATCCCCTGAAATCCATTTATATAATATGTATCACACCCTGGAATTACAGGAATTTCCGGGAGCATCTTTGAAACAACCTGAACCCCAACCCCGCAGGAGAAGACGACAACTGAATCTACTTCTTTTAATACCCTTTCAAGATACTTCAGATACCTCTCTGTAAACTCCTCTCTGCATAGATAGTCAAATCTTCCTTTATTGGATGCACTTACTCCTGCCTCTTTCAGGATATGGTCAATCTCTTCTTCAGGGAAATATACCTCCCTGCACCCAAAGCATTTTAGTACAAGACACCTCTTCTTTTTCAAAATATCTATAAGTTCTCTGTCCTTACATCTTGTTATCAGCATATCTCTTTCCCTTTTTTACAAGGCCAACAATATCTATCTTTGACGAGCATATATACTGGCAACAGCCACACTCAATACAACTTTTCACTTTATACCTCGCCATATCAGACCACTGCTTTTTCTGGCCATAATAGGCATAATAATATGGTATAAGTTCCATCGGGCATACATCAACACACCTTCCACACCTTATACATATATTTTCTTCTGATACCTCTACAGGGTATTTTTTCATCAAAAGAAGCCCTGTGGTTCCCTTGATTACCGCAGAGTTAACATCCTTCTGGACAATACCCATCATAGGGCCACCCATCCTTAACTCATATCCCTCAGGGATAGATGACTTAATGCCAGAGCAGGAAGCAAGTATATCTGAAAAATGTGTCCCAATCCGTACAAGATAATTCCCTGGAGACACCGCATCTTCTCCTGCGACTGTAATAACCCTTTCAATCAGAGGGAGCCCTTCATATACTGCCTTATATATTGCGTAAAGTGTCGCAACATTGAATACCACCACCCCAACATCAAAAGGAAGTCCTGCCTCAGGTACTTCTCTACCTGAAACCCTCTTTATAAGCATCCTCTCTGCACCCTGAGGATATTTTGTTTTAGGTGTGGCTACCTTTATATCTGGATAGTTTTTTACAGCAGATGTGATGGATTCAACCGCCTCTTTTTTGTTATCCTCTATAGCAAATATAATGTCTTTAATCTCCAGCAATCTTCTGACTATCTCTATCCCTTTCAAGAGTTCTTCAGGATGTTCAATCATCAGACGGTTATCTGCGTTCAGGTATGGCTCACACTCACAGCCATTAACAATAAGTATATCTACTGGCTTTGGGGGAGATAGTTTAACAGAAGAAGGAAACATTGCTCCCCCTAAGCCCACAATCCCTTTTTCTTTTAATATATCTATGACTTTCTCACGAGGTAGTCCATCACGGCTAATAAGTGGCTCAATAGAACTGTCTGGTGTATCTCTTCCATCATTTTCAATAACCACTGCTGTCTGTAATGTCTGAGAAACAGGATGGACCTTTTCTTCTATTGCTATTACCTTACCGCTGACAGATGAATGGACTGTTGCAGATACAAAGCCACCACTTTCTCCTATCTTCTGTCCCTTCTTTACCTTATCCCCTGTCTTTACCAGCAACTTTGCAGGAATACCTGTATGCTGTGAAAGAAATATAGAGACCCTTTCCGGTGCAGGGAATACCCTGATGGAGAGCCCTTCTGTTGCTTCCTTTTGTTCAAGAGGATAGAGACCGCCATAAAAACCTTCCCGCCGTCTTTCCTGGTTTATCTTTATATGTTTTTTCTCTTCATCTACGGGAAAAACATTATAGTCCCTTATATCAATCCTGCTGTCTATCCCCCTCTTCTGTCCGTTTAATCTTTTATATATCTCAATCCATGCACAGGGAAGTTCCTTGTTGACCTCACATTTTCCATCCTTACTTGCGCCACCACAGGGACCATTAAGCAGTGATTTTGCACAAGCTACCACAGGGCAGATACCACCTGTCTTTTCAAGATAACACTGACCGCAGGCAGCACACTTTTCAGCCCCCAGTGCAATTCCATGATAACCAGCAATGGATGTGGCATTTCCACTCTGTGGAACTGAATCTGCAAGGGCAAGGACCTTTCTCTTTCCATCAAAGAAAGAAGCAACAAACTGGATACCTATACCGCAGGAGATAACACCAACGGGCTCTTCAGAAGAAAGTGCCTGAAGAACCTTTATGGTATGGTGATTATTGCAGAGAAAGTCAATCCCCTCACAGTGAGAGATAGAGAGATTAAGTCCCCTGATTATCTTTATTGCCTGCTGGCACTCCTGTTCTGTCTCTTCCTTAAACTCTGTAAAGCACTTTTTACACCATAATAGGGTCATTCTATTGATACCACCCAAGGACTCTTTTAATTCATCCTCTTTCTTCAGCCGGTATTTTGTATAGTCAACTACTGTCTTTTCATCCATTTTGCTGCCCTTATCACATTTCTTAAAAGTATTGCTGTAGTAACAGGTCCAACGCCACCTGGAACAGGGGTGATAAGTGATGCCCGCTCTTTCGCTGTCTCAAACTCAACATCACCAACTATCCTGTCCCCTACCCTGTTTATTCCAACATCTATAACAATGGCACCTTCTTTTATCCATTCTCCCGGTATAAGGTTTGCCTTCCCAACAGCCACAATCAAAATATCTGCCCGTCTCACATGACTTTCTAACATCCCTGCCTGGCTTGTCCCTATGTGGCATATAGCAACTGTGGCAAACCTATCAACAAGCAAAAGAGCAACTGGCTTGCCCACAATATCACTATGTCCAACCATCACAACCTCTTTCCCGTAGAGGTCAACCCCTGTAGAGTCAATGATTTCCTTCACTGCAAGTGCGGTACAGGGAGCAAGATAAGGCCTGCCATAGACAATCCAGCCCATATTCGCAGGATTAACACCCTCAACATCCTTCTCAGGCAGGATAGACGCCTGAACCTTTCTCACATCTATCCCCTGAGGTAGAGGCAACTGCAGTATAATACCTGTAATACTTTTATCAGCGTTCATCCTTTGTATTTCAGATATAAGTTGTGCTTCAGTAATATCCTGAGCAAGGTTTTTTAGTTCATACCTTATCCCTGCCTTTTCACAGTTTTTCTTCTGCTGGTTTGTATATACGGCACTCGCAGGGTTTTCTCCTGCCTGAACAGCCACAAGTTTTGGCTCTATCCCTTCTCCCTTAAGTATTTCCATCTCTTTTTTGACCTCTTCTTTTACTTTCTCAGCAATTGCCTTTCCATCAATAATTTCACCCATTGTTTCCCTCCAGTTGTTTTATTACCCTTTCACATACATCTTTACCCTTTCTCATAATATCTCTTTCCATACCTTCAATCTCTTTCAGCGACTGCTTTACAAAGTCCTTGTCCTCTTTGATAAACTTAAGGTTTATCAGCACATTCATCTTTGCACTTAAAAATGCTGACATTGCAAGTGATGAGGCAATGCCTGTATCTGATATGAGCCCTTTGTTTCCCTTTTCTGACAGGACTTCTGCGAAGTCAACAACCTTTATCATCGCCCTGCATATGTAAAGATGGAGTTCCGCTGACTCCTTAAGAAGTTTTTCAGAAGATATATAGTCCTTTTTAGATGTATATCTCCTTATCTCTTCGTATATCTGGCTGTCTTTTTCAATACAGGTAGAAAGTTTTTTAAGAATCCCTTCATTTTCAGTCATAATACCCTGAAGTTCTTTTTCAAAGGAGGCATATTTTTCTTTCCCGAGGGTATAGTTCAGAACCATACTGATAAGTGCAGAACTCAAAGAAGCAACGCAGGCAACCACACTACCACCACCTGGTATAGGCGTCTTTGAAGAGACCCTTTTTATATATGTTCCCAGTGGTTCATCAAGATAATTGATTTTTTCTTCGGTATCCATTAGCGGTTGACCAATCTTTTGTATCTCTCGTAGTTTTCTTCCCAGAGCCCTGTATCTTTTGGTTGATAGACAAAAAGAGGAGACGACCTTCTTACAACCTCTCGCAACTGAGAGATATCAGAAACATCTTTATTTGCTATTGCCTGTACAAGAATATTTCCTATACCTGTTGCCTCAACAGGACCTGTAATAACTATCTTTTTTGTAGCAGATGCAGCAAACTGTGATAAAAGTTTATTCTGTGAGCCACCACCAACAATATGGAGTGTCTCTATCTTTGTTCCAATAACATCCTCAAGATTGTCCATCACACACCTATACTCCATCGCTAAACTCTCAAGGATAACCCTTGTAATCTGTGCAATACCTTCTGGAACTTCCTGGCCTGTCTCTCTGCAATATATCTGAATCCTTTCTGGCATATTACCGGGGAAGAGAAACTCCTTATAATTTACATCTATAAAAGAAAGAAATGGTTTTGCAGAAGAAGCCATATCTGTAAGTTCCTGATAAGAGAGTTCTTTACCTTCTTTCTGCCACTGTCTTCTGCATTCCTGTAAAATCCATAGCCCCATTATGTTCTTCAAAAACCTTATGGTCTTTCCATGCCCGCCTTCATTTGTAAAGTTATATCTCAGACACTTCTCATTGATAATGGGCTGGTCAATCTCCACACCTAACAATGACCAGGTACCGGAAGATAGGTATGCCCAGATGTTTTCTTTCGCCGGCACTGACACCACTGCAGAGGCAGTATCATGACAGCAGACAGTATAGACAGGTATTTCAGGAAGGTTAAGTTCTTCCCTTAGATGGCTGGAGATACTGCCTATAAATGTTCCAGGGGAAACGACCTCAGGTAAAAAATGTGTCGGGATACCAAGTGCCTCAAGGATATCTATAGCCCACTCACCAGGAACATCTTCTTCCCTTCTAACGCTTGAGTCATACATCTGGGATGTGCTAACTATAGTATATTCAGCCACCTTGTTTCCTGTAAGGAAAAAATTAAAAAGGTCCGGCATAAAAAGAAGTTTTTTTGCAGAGTGCAGAAGGGAAGGAAACTCCTTTTTTGTAGCATAAAGCTGGTACAGGGTATTTAAAGGCATAAACTGGATTCCTGTCCTTTTAAATATCTTTTCTTTTGGGACAATTCCGAATATTCCCTCAGGCAGTCCATCTGTACGTCTATCCCTGTAGTGAAAAGGGTTGGAGAGAAGGATATCATTCTCACCTATAAGCCCATAATCAACGCCCCATGTAGTTATGCCTATACCTGAAATATCACCTTCATTTTTTGCAAGTGATAATATCTTTTTTATCTCAGAAAATATAGCGAGGATATCCCAGTAGATATGGGAATGAAGTTTAACATTATAGGTGGGGAATCTGTGTATTTCTTTTAATGCAAGTTTATCTCCACTGAACTCACCGAGCAGTCCCCTTCCACTTTCAGCCCCGAGGTCTATCGCTATAAATTTTTTCGTTTCCATCCCATATAATTTACAATTTTGCTTTACTTCTGTCAAAAATTTACCTGAAGATGCCATCTATCTCTGCACCACAGAAAGGACACCTGCCATCCCTGATTCTGTTCTCCATGACAGAAAAGCCATATCTATGTATTAAAAGTTTTTTACAGGAATAACAATATGTATTCTCCCCTTCATCTCCTGGCATATTCCCTGTATAAACATACCTTAAACCCTCCTCAAAACCAATCTCCCTTGCCCTCTCAATTTTTTTAGAAGGTGTGGAGTAATGACTACTCATCTTATAGTGCGGATAGAACCTGCTTATATGCCAGGGGATTGCTATATCAATACCCTTAACTATCCTTGCTATCTCTCTTATCTGCTCTTCTGAATCATTATAGTCAGGGATAAGGAGTGTTGTCACCTCCACCCATATCCCGAGTGTCCTCATCAGTCGTATATTCTCAACCACAGGTGCCATCCTGGCACCACAGAGTTTCTTATAAAATGCCTCATCCCCTTTCAGGTCAACATTTGCTGCATCAAGATACGGTGCAATTATCTCCAGTGCTTCTTTGCTCATATATCCATTGGTAACAAAATTGTTTTTCAGCCCTTTCTCCTTTGCTTTTTTTGCTGTATCTAAGGCAAACTCAAAAAATATGGTGGGTTCTGTATAGGTATAGGAGATGGAAAGACAGTCGGATGAAAGAGCAAGGCGGACAATCTCTTCAGGAGATGACTCTATACCAAGCAACAAAATCTCTCCTTTCTCATCCACCTGTGAAATGTTGTAGTTCTGGCAGAAAAAACAGGAGAAATTACACCCAGCAGTAGCAATAGAATAAGAAGTTGAGCCGGGAAGAAAGTGGAAGAATGGCTTTTTTTCTATAGGGTCGGTATGTTCAGCAATGATATTCCCATAGACAAGGGAAAAAAGTTTGCCTTCTCTGTTAATCCTTACACCACATCTACCCTTCTTTCCCTCTTTGATTATACAGAAATGATTACACAGACGACACCTGACAGTATTATCTTCAGTGGCATCCCATAAAATTGCTTCTTTCATCTTTATTCCACAGATATGCTATTTTAATCTAAAGGTGAGGACTATTGGACTATTATTTCTTATAACTTCAACAGTAACAAGCTCTGCCTTTTCCTTTATTATCTGGTTATATACAGAAAAACCTTTTGCAATACTATCTATGAAAATCCCATTCACCCTGCGGACAATATCACCATCTCTTAAACCATATTTATAGGGTAAACTATCAGGCGGAAGATTATTCACCTGAAATCCATCCACCTTTCCTTCATTCAACTTAGGGACAACATTTACCTTTTTGAACAGTTCTTTATCATTTCTGAGTTCATTGAGTGCTGTATTAAGATTAACAAATACCGGCTCAGTAAATTCAGGAACCACTGTTGCTGTTGGGTTGACAATCTGTGCTTCTGTTTTACCTTCCTTTTTTGCCTCCATCCCTTCATCAATCTTAACACTAAGTCCAGGTGCAACAGAAACCATCATTCCACTGTTATCTTCCTGCCTCAAGGAAAACCTTTCTTCCTTCCCATCATAAAGGAATACCACCCCATCCGCTTCAATCTTCATCAATGTGGCATTTTCTATAACATCCCCTTCCTTTAAGACAATCTCTTCATTACCCTTTTTACTCTTTACTACTACAAAAGAGCCCCCATCAGGAAAATAGATTATCCCTGCAATATCTATGAGAGAACTTAAAGATGGGGGTGGTGCTGGCTTCAATATAGGTGTTTTTTCCACTACCGGTGGCTTTGGAGGCGGCTCAGCAAATATATTCCTCTTAAGAATAATAGAATAGTCCTGTGCCCCATAAAGCAAAAAGGTAAATCCAAGCAGTCCTGAAATTACTATTTTTCTGCTCATATATCTTAATTATACTCCCGATAATAGATAAAAACAATAGAATAGTATCTCCCCCTAGTCAACGGATTTCAACCATTGGTACATCTTTACCCCGCATGCCTCTTGTATCTCTTTTTTTCCGTATAGGAGTTTTGCTTATTACTTTTTCTCCATCACAAGTACCCAGTCTTGAAAGACAGGCAGCCGTACTATCCTGTCTTTCACTACAGTTGGTTCCCATCTCCCATCAGAAGCAGGTCTCACATCTTTAATATCTATCCTTTCTCCTGTTGCTGGATTAAAAAGAAATGCCTTATAAGCGACATCCCTTTCAATCTCTTTTATCTTAAAGACATTATAGAAAAAGGGAAGATAGATAATACGTATCTCTTTCGGTATTCCTGCAACATATGGATAATAGTTTCTTGCCTTATCTTCATCGCACACATTTGTTTCTATCCATTCAGGATGTATCTGAAACTCCCACCACTTATACTGCTCAAGAAGATTTTTTGCAATCCCGAGTTGTTTCAATCCTGGAAGATGCATCGCCTCATCCCAGGGTGTATCCCCCCAGCTCATACCATGGGGAGAAGGACCATATGGTTCCTCCTTTCTGTTTATCTGCCAGATACCATTTGCCCCGTATGTATAACCACAAGCGCCATTGAGTATGGATGCCCAGAAAGTCAACCTCTGTATCTGTTCCTTACACTGGCCTCCTATCCCTTCATAAACAGCTTCCCCGATTATCACTGGCATATCTGGTTTTGCATTGTATGACTGCTGAACCCTGAAAACAACATTTTTTATAGAAGCGTCTGAATGGCCTGTCTGTAGCATATCAAAGTCCAGAAGTTCCGGATAGCCAGAAACATCCCTGATGTAGCTCCCGGGATGTATCGTTATGATGTTATGGTATGGGTCTATTTCCCTGATATATTTTATTATCTCCTTCCAGCCATCCCTCTGAAAATCTCTATCGCTTTCTCCTCTTTCGGAAAGATAATACGGCATATCGTATTCTCCTGCTGCACACCATACCACTGGCAATGCACTGTATCTTGCCACAAGATTTCTCCAGTGTTTCTTCATCTTTTCAATTCCCATCCATTTAAGGTAGTATCCCCACGAACCAACAATACAGGGAACCAGACCTTCATTTATAAGATGGAAAATACGTAAATCAGCCATATCAAAGTAATCAGGATTTATGACCGAAAAATCCCTTGTCCAGGGATACCCCGCTTCATTCTTTCCCCTTTCATCAAACCAGTCCATATCAGGATATAACCCTGCAACAATCTGGATTACATTAACTCCTTTCCGAACTCTATCATAGGTTAATTCTTTAAACTCTGATGGCCACTGCAGACGTTTACACAGTCCCATCCACCAGGTATCACCGAGCCAGAAAAATGGCTTATTATTCTGGTAACAGAGATACCTTCTGTTATCAGAAACCTTCAGCCGCCCATATAAATATAAAGGGTTTTTCCCTCTATAAGGACATACCTTTATCTTCCCTTTCCTGTTGTGAAGCCCTGCATCCTCTCTGTCAGAAGATATACTTTCCCATTCATAAACACCTTCTCGTGGAAAAGAAGCCCTTATCCCGAATTCATTCTCTCCTTTCCAGAAGGTGGGTAATCTCAGTTTCTCTCCACTTGAATGAGTAAAGACAATATCTACTTCAACTTCATTAAAGATGTCTCTGTAATCCTTCTGTGCTTTCAAAGAAAACTCTACCGGAACATTTACCTCTGTATATAACATTTTTTCCTCCTATATTTTATTTACAAGTTCCCAGAGTTTTTCCCCGTAATACAGATAATTTGAATAGGGCACATCCGGTGGAATGCCATGGTCAGGACCGGGTACATATCCCCCTTCTTTTACAAGTGGTTCAACCCTCTCAATCTCCTTATCTATTGCCTCTTTTCCTGTTGCGAGGGCTCTTTTATCTATTCCATACCACATCCTTAAAACCCTTCCGTATTCCTTCCTTATCTTATTTACATCCATTCCACACTGAACCTCAAAGGGATAGATTATATTTATTCCAGCATCAAGCCATACAGGAATTAGAGAGGATATATCTCCATCACTATCAAGAGAAATAAACCTCACCCCTTTTGAGATAAGGAAATCAACAACCTTTCTATATCTTGGAAAGGCGAATTTCCTGAAAAGATGTGGGCCCACAAGAGGTCCTGTTTTGTATGCCATATCTTCCCAGAATCCAAATACATCTACATCCGTAAACTGTAAAATCTGGTCCATCATTAAAATTAAAAAATCTGCCAGGTCATCCATCATCTCTTCAACCCATAAAGGGTCATCATAAAAAAGCATACATAACCTTTCCACTCCCAGCAGTGCCCTTAGCCCACCAAAAAATCCACCATGTCTATCTGCAATTATAATGAGAGGGAAGTCCCTGTTTTTATATGAAGACAATTTTCCTTTATAATCCTGCCCTATCCGCTTTGACAGGTCCGGCTGCATCCTTTCCTTCATAAACTTTTTATATTCTTCTCTTGTCTCTACAGGAAACTTTAAAAACTGCGGCATTGAAGAATAAGGATTGTCCTTCCTCTCCTTCATTGTTATCCCTTCATGATTAATGTATATAACCGTGCTTTCGTCCTCTGCTATAACCTTCTTCTCAAAAGGAGGGTATGGGTAAAACCATCCAGCATACCAGTCCCACCTATCCTGAGGAGGAAATTGTGTGGAACCGTCAGAGTCAAAACCTTCCTTTTTCCACCTTTCAATAGTTTCAGGCCATGGGCCCATCCCCAATCTGTATACGCACCTATCTACTTTTTTATAATCCATCACACCATAAAACCTTTCTCTGTCAGTCATCTCATCCCTTCCCAGACCTTTTAAATTCCATAACGGCCTTCCAGAAGTTTCTTTTTGAGTTCCAGGTAATATAGAAAATTTTCGTAGGATACATCCGGCGGTATGGAGTGGTCTATGGTAGGAATATATCCGCCGGTCTCCAGAAGATAAGGCACCTGAGAGTAGAGTTCTTCTTCAATCTCTTTCTTACCTTTAATTAACGTTCTCTTATCAATGCCTCCAAGAATGGCGAATGCCTTCCCATACTCCTTACGAATCTTTACCGGATCCATACCTGCAGCACGTTCTACCGGGCAGATATGATTTATACCACTTTCGCTAATAAGGGGTAAAAGAACCTCTATATTTCCATCACTATCAATACTGATAATTTCAACACCGTGTTTACGCAGGTAGTCATTTATTTGTCGGTATCGTGGTAAGAGAAATTTTTTGAAGATGACAGGCGAAACAAGAGGACTGGTTTTAAAAGCAAAGTCCTCAAAGTAGTTAAACCAGTCCACATCTACATCCTGAAGTGCCCGCCTTGTTACCTCCATAAAGAACATAACCAGAAAATCAAGCATCTCCTCAGCCAGTACAGGGTCGTCATAGAAGACCGTGCAGGCATTTTCTGTCCCCATCCATCGCCGTAGCATACTATAAAAGCCAAACCCACCAATTCCGGTTAAAGCCAGAGGATAATCCCTGCCTTTATAACAGCGGACCATATCAGACCACCAGCGAGGATAACGGATGGGAGAGTGAGGATTGTAACGTTCTTTCATCTCCAAAAAACTGGCCCTGTCAGTAACCGGAAAACTGATATACTGGTCCATTGACACCCCGTCCTTGAGTGCCCGATGTATGATACCATCGGTCCCACGGAAAAGGAGTGTGCGCTCATCATCCTCTAAAACCTCATATTTAAAAGCGGGCACCATTCCTGCAACATTGAGAGGAATATACTCCCAGCGTTCAAAACCAAAAAACTCGTTTCCGTTCAGCATGAGGTAAGAATCAACATCCTGTGGCATACCTTCGTTGTACCACCGTTCTAAGGTCTGGGGCCAGAAGGCAATTTCTACATAAGGAACATTATCTACACTTTGAAAACGATTACACGCGAGAAATCTTTCCCTGCTGTTCATAATCCTTCCCTGAAAAACAATTATTGCCAAAAATCTTATTATCCTGAAGGTCTTACAGGATATCTAATTTTACCTGTTTCCAGAAGAAAATCAATTACCCTGCCTGATATTCTCTCTAATGGCTTGACCTCTAAATTAGAAAGGTAATCTACCATCTGGAATAAAAGATACCTTGCCTCTGGTAATCTCTGGTCAAGATTAAGTGAAGTAATAATAAGCATCCCCTTTCCATAACCAAATTCAACTAAATAACCCAGTGGGTGTGAAATATAATATGTGCTGATACTTCTGATAACAGGCCTTTTACATCCCAGAACAAGTAAATCCAGAGGTGGAAACTCAGCAATCATTCTGTAAAACTGCAGGTCAGCAAACCCCTTATGCGGAAAATCTCCAAGTAAAGGATGTGAAAGAATTATTGTCCCGCTATTTCCATCTTCAAAAGGAGGATAATTAGCAGGTGGCAAGAAAAAGTATCTCCCTTCATTAAGACCCAATTTAGGAGGGAATGGCCTTACCAGTCCCTCTGATGCACAGAGGATAACCCTTCCTCCTTTCCTTATTATTTCCAGAAGGTCCTTATCTACTGCCTCTGTTAAAATAATTTTATCGGAAGATTCAGGCTCTAAGTTATTTTTCTGTATTACTGAAATGCCTGATTTCCTCAGCCATGTATATTTTGCTTTACAATAAATCCTCATATTCTCGGGTAATAATACTTTTGAAGGGAAAAGCCAGAAAGACCACTGGTTTTTAAATAATCTATTCCCTTCCCTTAGTTCTGCCTTAAGTATTAATTGTTCTGGATGGCTAACATCGGGTAGTTTAACTTCTGCTTTACCTGCTTGAAAGGTTATAAATGGTCTATGCCTGAACCTTAAAAAACCGGCATTATAAATCTTTTTGCCTTCTTCATCAGATAGTTCCCATTTTATAAAAGGCGATTTAAGTGGAGGATGCGAAAAATCAGAAACAAAAAAAGAGAAACTGAAAGTTTCTTCCGATGTTATCACTCTATCATCAAAATTTTTATTCAGCAGGATAACAGTATCTCCCATTGTTTGTCGCCATGTTTCAGCATCTATTAATTTTTTCTCATAAAATTCATCAAGTATCCCCTGAGGCGAGAAACTAAAATCTGTAGCAGTAAAGTGGGAAATGCCTGCCAATTTACGATTGTCCCGTCTGCAGTTTTCAAGTTTTGTCCGTGCCTCAATATACTGAAGATTCTGGCTGTTTTCTGCTATAACTGGTAAAAGGGATGCCATACCATTCTTCTTGGCGGCCTTTTCAGCAAACTCAATTGCATAAGGTCTTATTGCCCCTTTATATTTATTTTTTATGCGGACATCAGGATAGGAACTCCACCATCTGTCCATATAACAAAAGCAGATGGTTTAATCCTCTTTGTATTTCTGTAACACTCCCAGGCAATCCCTGGAAAATCAGTATTCTTCATCAGTTCATTACTCATACAGTAGATATTAGCAGAAGGATGATTGATATCCCTTATTACTGTATGTTCCCATTGAGACTTCAATTTACGATAAAAGACAGGTTCAGGGGTTGGCCAGGAATAACGGTGCCAGTTACTTCTACCTCCCCATGCACCCAGCATTCCCATCTCACCCTGTATAAGAAGCCCTACCTCATCTGCTACATCATAATATTCAGGAGCAGGGACAAAGGACTGACACCTGACATAATTATATCCATATTCCTTCAATGTCCCCAATTTTCTCCTCCATCTTTCTCTTGAAGTATCAGGACTACCTGTTTCAGGTTCCCCGGCAAACTGTCCTGTCCCTCTTAAATAATAGGGCTGCCCATTAATAAGGATATGCTTTCCCTTTACAGATAACTTTATAAATCCAACCCTTTCTGATATCGCATCCAGTACATCTCTGTCTTTTAATAACACCGCCTCTATACGATAAAGATATGGTTGTTCAGGGCTCCACAGTGAGGGAGAAGAGACCGGAAGATTAAGTTCTATAAGACCACCATTATTGATTTTCTTTTTTATCCCCGCTATTGTAGTTCCTGAAGCAGAAGAGACGGAAATAACTAAAAGCACAGGCATTATTTTTCTATCAGACATTCCAACTTCTAACTTTATTTTCAGATATTTTTTATCCACATCAGGATACACAAAGAACCGTTCAATCCAGCAATCCCCTGTTGACCTCAATTCAACACTTCTGTAAAGGCCGGACCATCTTCCCTGCCAGTTATATGCCAGACCAAGAAACCTGTCCTCCTCTGTAACTCTCACCACTACAAAATTCTCTGTATCAAAGGAAACCTTATCTGTTATGTCAAAACCAACCGGGACGAAGGGAAAAGAATGAAAACCAAGATATCTCCCATTAAGGTAAAAGTATCCCCGAGGATGGACCCCTCCAAAATTGAGCCATATCTTTTTACCTTTCCACTCCTTCGGGATATTAAAAGATTTAGCATACCATCCAGTCCCTTCGTATGTCTTCCTGAAAATCCTGGTCCCTATCTCAAAGTCCCAGACATTGTCATTGCCTTCATTTCCAAATCCCTGGCCCTCCCAGCAACCGGGAACACTGACTTTTTCTGTAAAAACAACCGCATTATTGAACCACTTCTGTTTAACCCCTTCATCCCCCGGGTCTAACCTGAACTGCCAGATACCATCAAGGTCTAAAAATCTTTCTTCCGGATGCCTAACTGCTGGATTAACCCTGACATTCAATTTCATCTTTCGCTCCTCCTGATTTTTCAATCAAGTAGAATTTTATCACAGAAAACAGGATGAAAAAAACTTTAGTGAAAGTGCGGGGGTCAGGTCCTGCTTTTTACATTGATTGACAGTTAACAATATTGACTTATACAACAATGTTTGGTATAATATTTATGGAATAGGAGGTTATCTTGAGTATAGTTATAAAAACCATAGGGAAACAGAAATACGCATATCAGGCATATCGTAACGGCGATAAAGTGGTACAACGATACATAGGGAATATTGCCAACAATGATGTAAGAAGGATGATAGAGAAAATAAAAAAAGCGAATCAAATACAGCAGTGCTTATATCCCCTCTTCTGGGATGTAAACCCCGAAAAGATAAACATTCGCAGAAATGCCAGATACATTATTGAACGTGTCCTGGAATTTGGAGACATAGATGCATTTAGATGGATTCAAGAGATTTATCCAACGCATTTGATTTTGGAAATATGTACCACAAGCCGTAAGATATCCGAAAAATCAAGGATATTCTGGCAAATCTGGCTGGGGAGGATTCCCAATGCATTCTGAATGTCTTCCGAAAGAAGGTGTAAAAGTTTTAAAACGGTTGAACCATATCATCAAAATACATCGTTTTATATTAGCGGGTGGAACCGCCGTTGCAATCCATCTCGGTCATCGGATGTCTGAGGACCTTGATTTCTTTACCGAGCAGAGATTTTCAACTGATGAGATTCTTCAGGAGATTAAACAACAAAAACTTGATTTTTCACTTCTGCAAGAAGAAAAAGATACATTAACCGGAATTATTGAGAATACCAAAGTATCTATGTTCTACTATCCATACCCTTTTATAGAGAAATGCATCCATTGGCATAACATTTCCATTGCCCATCTTCTGGATATCGCTTCAATGAAGGTTATTGCCATAAGTCAGCGAGGGGCGAAAAGAGATTTTATAGATTTGTATTTCATTTTGCGTTCAATCCCTTTTAGAAGAATTGCTGATAATATGCTACTGCGTTTTGGGCCTAATAGAATCAATCCCGTCCATATCGGCAAGTCATTGGTATATTTTCATGATGCAGAAACCGACCCGGATCCCCGCTATTGTGCGGGAAATGAAACAGATTGGCACTTAATTAAAAATTTCTTTATAGGGCATATTCAGCAACTTGTTCTGGATTTAGAGAGAGCCAAAAAAGATTTTCACCCATACTAAAGTGTGGAAATCCTGCCTTCATTTGTGGATTTCTAATTCTCAAATAAGAAGAGGGGAAATAACAGTTTCAATCCCTCATAGGTAGGCTCAAAACGGACAGCCACACTTTCACAATATCAGATATTACACCTGTTTCAATCCCTCATAGGTAGGCTCAAAACCTGATTTATTTGAACAGGAAAAGAGAAAAATAAAAGGCGGGCAAACTCCCTTGTAGTGAACACGACAAAGTTACAAAACCCGCATCCCTCAACAGATTCCAAATCCCGTGGCGAACTTGACTTGTAAAAATTGGGATAAAAATGGAAATATTACCGCTTCTGTTTTGCCTGAACCAGTTGGTGCTTTAATGAGTAAAGGAAATTTATTATTAAGAATAGCATTTTCAACTTCTTCTTGAAAAAGATAGGGTTTGAAACCACCTATTTCACTAAACTTCATAATTTATATTATACCTCTCTCCCTGAATATAAACAAGTGCGGAGTCAATCCCTGCTTTTTGCATTTCTCCCCCGAACATAGAAAGGGAAACAAGGAAGAGAGCGAGGTAAAATGTGGGGGGGGAGAACACCCCGTCCTTCGGACACCCCTCTATGAGAGGGGAATTTTCCCTCTACCCTGTGGGGAGAGGATTAAGGTGAGGGGGAGAAAAATCAAGTCCCTGCACATAGAAAGGGGAACAAGGAAGAGTGCAGGGTAAAGGGTGGGTGAGGGGATTTGAACCCCCGGCACCTGGAGCCACAGTCCAGCGCTCTGCCGCTGAGCTACACCCACCATAATAGAATAGGGCTAATAGCCACATCCTTATATTATTTTAGAATTTTTCAGTCCTAAAGTAAAATCCTAAATACCTTTCCCCCGAACCCCCTTTTCGTTGCCCTGCATATCAAAAATATCTATACTATACTTCCCGACCAAAACAACTCATACTTTTTAGTGCGCCTGGCCCGACTCGAACGGGCAACCGTTGGGTTCGAAGCCCACCACTCTATCCAGTTGAGCTACAGGCGCAGAAACTCCAGAGATGACTTCTTATCCCCCTCTATTTTCCTCTCTCCTCAAGAGGAAGGAAAATAAAGAAGGACGGAGATAATTTATTATATCTTTTATTTTACCTTTATATCACCTGGTTCTTTAAGCGTCAGGGATATAAGGAAAGAAAACAACGATAGCAAAAGACATACAAGAAATATCGTCCTGTAGGCAACCGCAGGATAAATGATAATCCCTGTCATTTTGACTGCAGAATAACTGAAGAAGTCAAGGATACGACCTGAGATAAAGTTAATCAGTGTTACAAATAGATAAGATACAGCATTAAGAAATCCAACAGAAGTAGCAGCAAGTTCAATGGAGTTCATCTCTTTCATTGCTGTAATATATACAGGAGAAACAGCCGCAGAGATTGCAAGGAAGATGTAAGAAAGTAAAAAGAGCCCTGTATGTATTTTGAATAGCAGATTGAATAAAAGGATAGAGACAGCTATCAATGTAGTAGTTGTTGAAAATATTATTATTGGTCTTCTTTTACCTGTAATCGCAGTTGCATAAGCAGAAAGGAAGGCAAAGGCAGTGTTCACAACTACCATTATAAAGGTGAAAAGTGATGCCTTTTCTGACGAGATATTACAGAAATCTTCAAGAAATTTTTTACCAATAGACGACTGAAAAAGAAAGTAAATCCCGAAACTTACAGGGCCTGCAATAACTATTGGGAAGGAGTGAGTATTTTTAACAACCTTCAAAAAACGGGGAAGAGAAAATGTCTGTTTCTGTATAAATGTTTCACCTGCTTTCTTTAAAAAGGGTAGCCCTATCACTGTGAAAAAGGAACAGACAACTCCTGCAATCAAAAAAGAGTTCCTCCAGCCAATAAAACTGACTGAACGTTCCAGTGGATATGTAGCAAAAATCCCACCAGAATATCCTAAGAGAAGAGAAAAACCAAGATAAAGGGGGAACTCATCTTCTTTATATATTGTGCTTAGTATCTTTACCAAACTTATAAAGATAAAGCCGGCACTGAAACCAATAAATGCCCTTGACAGGAAAAGCATAAAAGGGGAATAGGCAAAGGGAAATAAGACCGAACTGAAACTTAAAAGAAAGGCACCTAATAGAAATGTCCTGAAGCCACCAAATTTATCAGCAGTTATACCTGCAAAGACCTGCATAATTCCGTATATCAAAAATGTAATAGCCGCAAGACCTGTGACCGCAGTTGCAGAAAGGGAAAATGCTGACTGAAGTTCATTAAATATGGTTCCGGGGACACCTACCCTCTGGAAATATGAAAAGAAATATACACTGTTGACAAGTAAAAATAATATAACCCGCTTCTGCTGTTTCTGGTCATCCATCATTTGATAGTTTATTTAGAAGTGTCTTCACCCTCGTATTTCTTAAGGGCTTTTATGAGTGACTTTGCTTCTTCAGGCATCTGAACCCTTCCTTCAAGCAGAATCTGCCGGGGAGTTATATCGTTTATGCCATAAAAAAGTTTGTTTGCTTCATTATCACACATAATAAACCCACCTTCTATTGAACCACCAATGAAGGCACCGCGTGCCCTTGAATAGATAAACAGCCCTGTTGCAGGAAGTCCTGCTCCAAGTCCAACATCCCTTCCTACAGGTCCTGCAGCAGCAGAGATTTCACCGCCTATCTTTATGGGGGACTTGAGAAGTAGTGTAAGCCCTTCTTCATTCATCACCAGAAGTATTGCATCAATAACCTTACCTCCAATCTGCAAGCCAAAACTTCCTTCAGCCGTTGCCATAAAAGCAGGAGGACTCCACTCTCCTGTTTCTTTATTCTTGGCAAGGATAATGCCTGTTCCCCCTTTAGCACCTACAACAAATCCCCCCTTATATTGCTTCAAAAAAATAATCGCATAAGCATCTTTAAGAAACTGCCTCGGTATCTCTGAGTCACTTGAAGCCATTATGTATCTGAGGTTATATTCAGCATCTCTAATCCTTTGAACAAGTGACCTGCGGGAGACCGCAGCATAAGATATAACAGACGTAAAGATTAATATACCCAAAACAACCATGCCAATCCTTTTCATCACTTACCTCCTTGTTATTATCTATTATACCCTGTTTCATAAATTTTTAAAATGGAATTATAATATAATGGGAGGGATAAAAATTATTGGTGAATGACTGCTATACAGTCAATCTCCACAAGAACACCTTTAGGGAGGTTGGAAACTTCAACAGTGCTTCTTGCTGGTTTATGCTTGAAAAATGAGGCATATACAAGGTTCATCTTATCAAAGTCCTGTATATTTTTCAGATAGACAGTGGTCTTTACCACATCCTCAATAGAGCAACCTGCCTCTTTTAAGATTACAATGATATTCTGTATAACCTGCTGTGTCTGTGCCGTTATATCCCCTTTAACAACCTGGTTTGTTGATGGCTCCACAGGAATCTGTCCTGAAAGGAAAACAAGATTACCTGCCACCACTGCCTGTGAGTAAGGACCTATTGCCCAGGGTGCCTTATCAGTTGCGACTGTCTTAAACATTCTTTCACTTCCTCTTTAAATTTTTCAGACACATCCTTCACACTTCTACCTTTAATATCTGCTGCCCCTATAACCTTTCCACCTTTTTGCTCTACAAGATTGCGAAAGTTATCCATTGCTCTGTCTTTCCCCTTACCACTGCCATAGGTCATAAACAGAAATACCTTTTTCCCTTTAAGGTCTACATCTTCAAGAAATGTGCGCATAGCAGGGGTTATATCAAATGCCCATACAGGAGAACCAAGAAATACAATCTCAGATGTTTTTATCTCGGGGATATATTCAAGTTTTACCTTTTTCTTCATAAGAGCAGATATACAATTCTTAAGGAAAGAGCCGGTGTCAGGGGTTTTCAGAGGAGTTACCTTAACAGTAAAACCTTCGGGCTTAAGGGCATCTGCCAGTGACTGGGCAAGAAACTTCGTCCTTCCTGATAAGGAAAAATATACTATAGAAATTTTCATATTTATATGATACAATTCTTTTTTAAAATTTTCAAGCACACGCACGGAAGAGAATTTTCTATGGAAAAAGAAAATATTCTTATAAAACTGATGGAACTATCATGGGAAAGGAATGCCTCTGATATCCATCTCCAGACAGGTTCTCATCCTGCCCTCAGGATTAAGGGAGAGATAGTAAAGTTAGAAGAGTTCCCTGAGATAAAGGATGAGCATATGAAAGAGATTGTATCTTTTATATTAAAGAATGAAAAAGACAGGGAACTCCTTGAAAAACGGGGGAGTATTGATACGGCTTTTGGAGTTTATAATATAGGGCGGTTCAGAATCAATATATTCAAACAGCGTGGCTCATTATCTATTGCTGCAAGACGACTTTCAAATATTATACCTGACTTTAACTCTCTTAACCTTCCTCCTTCTGTATCCAGAATATCACAATTCCCAAATGGCCTTGTGCTTGTAACAGGACCAACGGGAAGTGGGAAGTCATCAACACTTGCTGCTGTGATAAATGATATAAACAAAAACAGGTACTGCCATATTCTTTGTATAGAAGACCCGATAGAGTATCTATATAAAAATGAAAAGGCAATAATATCACAGAGGGAGATTGGAATAGATGTGGACTCTTTTAAGTCCGCCTTAAAGTATGCAGTAAGAGAAGACCCGGATGTGATATTAGTAGGCGAGATAAGGGATAGTGATACAGTTGAATTTGCATTACAGGCAGCAGAGACAGGACACCTTGTCTTTGGGACACTTCACAGTTCCAATGTCTCTCTCACCATCTCCCGTATATTAAACTTCTTCCCCCAGGAAAGACATCACCAGATTCGCAGGGGACTAAGTATGCATCTAAGAGCAGTGGTCTCACAACTTTTGCTCCCCTCTATAAATCCTGAGGTTCATCTCGTCCCTGCCTGTGAGATTATGTTTGTTTCACCACTCATCAGCCGACTTATAGCAGAAGGGAAGGATGACAAGATAATAAAGGCGATGAAGGCAGGGAAATCAGAAGGAATGCAGGACTTTGAAGATGCCCTGATTGAACTTGTCCATAAAAACCTTATTGATGAGGAAACAGCACTGAGATATGCAGAAAACCCCCACAGTTTAGAGATGAAACTGAAGGGAATCTATCTCAGTGAAGAAGGTGGTATCGTCACATAATATCCTACCAGGTAAAGAAACTTCTCAGGAGCAAATACATAACCAGCAGGGAGATAAAAATTGCAACGAAAAGGAAGGCAGTTTGCGGCAGTAATGTCTTTAATAAGATAATCAGTAATATCCCTGCAAAAGGGATTGTAAAGCCCTTAACTACCCACCTTTTTATCTCTTCTTTGTTTTTAATAAGGTCCTGCTTGATTGAGAGAAGTGGTTTATTACTATTACCACACTTAATACACTCATCAGCATTACCGGAATTGGTTGTCCCACACTGTCCGCATATCCAGATCTCCCCCTTCTGTATCTGCCACTCCCTTTCAGCGATTTTTATCTTATGGGTAAGTTCAGGGCTTTCTTTAATCCCCTCCGCTTTTTTATAATAAAAAAGTGCCCTCCTATAGTCCTTTTTATTAAAATATATGTCTCCAAGTTCAATGTATATCTCAGGGGTATCAGGGTATCTTGCTAATTTTATCTTCAGGTTTCTAATCCTGCTATCTATTGTTCTTTTATGCGTCTTCTCCACATCCCTATTTTCAAGAATGCGGAAGAGAAAATAGAAAAAAGGGACAGGTATAACAGGCCAGAAACCGAGAGAAAAGTTTTTTAACTGGATGGCAGGAAGAACAAGACAGAGCCCTGTTATTGATAAAAGGATAATAAACTCTTTTCTTTCTATATCCCCTTCAATATATCTGTCAAAGACACAGAAATAAAATTCTATGGCAATGACTATCAGCATAATCCCGAACCCTAACCCCAGGAAAAATCCACCGCCCCAGTCAATCATTGCTAATTACCTCTTACACAGACATCGCTACTATTACAACAGCCGGGGATGAATAATATCTTTTCTGGTCGGGGCGCTCGGATTTGAACCGAGGACCTCATGGTCCCAAACCATGCGCGCTAAACCGGACTGCGCTACGCCCCGTTAAGATTTTGCATTATTTTACACGAATTTTTACAGTATGTAAAGGTAAGATGTTCATCCTTTTACCTTACATCTACACTGCCAGTTGAAGGGTCATAATGAAAGGTCATTCCTTTTGGTGGTTGTGGGAGTTCTTCAATATATTTCTTTTCTACAAGTTCGTTCAAAGAGGATGGATATCTTCCCTCCTGAATCTGAAAGGTATTTATCTTGTTTTTAAGATACAGGACATCGTCCATCGCCTTTGACTTTTTCAGTGCAGTTCCCATAACTCCACCATATTTTTCTACCGCATTGAAAGGAGTAAGTTCTTCCTCTGCCTTTTTCTTGCGGCTACAGGATACAAAACTCAACAGTATAAACAATACACATAACACTCTTATCACTTTTTTCTTTTCCATATCGCCTCCCTGTCTCTTCCTTACTTAATTATACCCTTTTTTTGCTTATACATCCTTACCAGTTGAAGAGACGCCGTGCCATCATAATCAGAAAAGCCCTTGTTCTTACCTGCTTATCAGGCCTTACCTTTCTGTATATAAAGATTGCCGCCAACTGGCACAAAAAATTTATTATAAAAATAGCGCTGTAGGAATCTACTATCCTACCAGCAACCATAGTGGTAAAATCAATCTTCAGAATATAACCTCCTGCTATTTTTGCACAACCTTCTATAAGCCCTATCCATGCGTAGAATAAAGATGTATAATACACAACATTAACATCTTTTAGAATGCCAGCATATAAAAAACGAGTATCTCCTACTGCCCTGCCCAGAAGGGTAGCACCAGAAATACCGTATAATAACATTGAAAATATAAAAACAGAAGGGTGTGTGCGAGGCAAAATAAGCCAACCAAAGGGAACAAGTGTATATATACACAAACTAATGATAACAACAGGCCTGCCGCCAAATCTATCTCCTAAATATCCCCATAGAATACCCATAACCATAGTACTCACTATGGTGGCATTATCAAGCAGGATAACATTTCCCGGTGAAAATCCAAGTTTTTCTCTGGCAAAGAGAGGTAAAAAAACCATTAAGGAAGCACCAAATAGAGACATCCCTACAGCAGAAATGAAACGGAGAAAATTTTTATCCTTCAATGGTTCTATAATCCTTGGCAATATAATTTTTGGTATTTCATCACTTTTAAAAGGTTTTCCACCAGGGACAAAACTCATAAAGTAAACTCCAAAAATTCCGAAAATACAACCAGTCCCCATCAAAAATATATATTTTTCTATCCCCCCTCCCCTTCCAAGTACATGCCTGGCAAAGAAAACTGCCACAAGGCCTGTAATATTTGAGAGGATAGTATTTAATGCAGTATACTTCCCACGCAATCTATCAGGAATAAATTCTTTGGTCCATGCATAATACCCTGCCTCTGCAATTGCACGCAGAAGGGCAAAAACAGCGATGGAAACAACAAGATAGTTCAGCCCTGCCCTGTTTCCATAACGGCTGATAATCCAGGGAAGGGAAAGGAGAGATGCTATGACAATTTTACGAAGCCCAAAACATATAAGGAAGAGCCGTTTACTGCCAAAATACTCTATATAACTGCTCAAAAAAGGGGCAATAAGTCCACAGAAGGGAAAAAGAGAAAGGATTGTGCCCATTAATTGTTTTGGAACGCCGAGCTCTTTCATAAAAAGGAGAAATACCGAACCAAAAACTGTAAGGATAGCAAATACACTATTAAATGCATTTGACGCGCAATTCCAGTAAAGTCCTCTTATTATCTCTCTATCATCTGATTCTGCCATTTTTGACATCGGTAAAAGATTTAATGGATGTAAGATATATTACACCAGCACAATTGTTTGTCAATCCCTGCGCTCTATCTATCTGTTGATAAAAAGTGAGAAAACAGATATAATATAAGCGGGGCAAAAGGATGATAAAAACATTTGAAGAGAAGTGCAGGTTGCTTAATTATGAGCTATATCTACTTCATACTATCTCAAAGGCAATAAAAGAGACCTATAACGAGAGAAGGATTCTGAATATAACACTTACTGCTTTAACAGCAAACGGTGCATTAGGCCTGAGCAGGGCTGCTATATTCTACTATGATAAAGAAAAAGGTCTTATCTATGGTAAACAGGGAATAGGTCCATTTGACGAAAGGGAGGCAGCCGAGATATGGGGAGAACTTGGTAGAAGCAACCTATCACTTGAGGAATATCTGAAACATAACCTTGAACAGGAACTCGCAACCCAGAAGTTTCCACGTTTACTCAGAGAGATAGTTATTGACCTTGATAAACTTCCAGAGGATGACTGTTTTAGAAGGGTTATTGTTGAAAGAAAATTTTTCCATCTAACAGACATAAAGAACCACACTAATCTACCTGATGAGATAAAAAAACTTCTTGTACCTTCAGAATTAGTAATAATGCCATTGTTTTCATCCAAAGATATACTTGGAATTATTATGGCTGATAATGCATTCCACTATAATCCTATAGAAGAGTCAACAATTCTTCTTATATCTCTACTGAGTATTCAGACAGGGATAGCCCTTGAAAATGCAATTACCCATAACCTTCTGGCACAACAACTTGAAGAACTTAGAGAATTACACGAGACAATGAAACAACTCCAGGAAGAACTTGTAAAGAAAGAGAAACTCTCCACCATAGGAAAGATGGCATCCTATTTTATCCACGAGATAAAAAACCCCATTGTTACTATAGGGGGATTTGCAAAAAGGATAGCGGAAGGAAACGACCTTGCTATCATACATAGAGATGCTGACATTATCTTTAAGGAGATGAGGAAACTGGAACAGATTTTGAACAAACTATCCACATTTACACTTCTTGCACCCTTAAAGATAGAAAGAATAAACCTTCTTGATATTGTTAATGAGGTTGTTGAATTTTTTGAATTAGAGTTTGCAAGAAAACATATAAACATCCAGATAGATATCCCTGAGGATATATCCTTAAAAGCGGAGAGGGTTCAAATCTTTGAAGTGCTCTTTAACCTTATCTCTAATTCTGTTGAAAGTATGAATACAGGGACAATAAAAATATCTGCAGGTATAGAAAGCACCTTTCTAAAAATAACTGTTGAGGATACTGGGAAAGGTATACCACCTGAGAACCTTCCCCACATCACAGAGCCGTTTTTCTCCACAAAAGTAGGGGGGTTCGGACTTGGACTATTTATTGTCTCTAATATCATTGAACAATATGGCGGGAGGATTGAAATAACATCTGTGGAGCAAAAAGGAACGACAGTTAATATATATCTGCCTGTATAAAAGCGAAAGGGGGTGTAGAAATGAGCAAAAAAAGAATTCTCCTGGTGGAAGATGAAGAGAATGAGCGGCTGCTTTATAAGGAAGAACTTGAAAAGGAAGGGTTTGAGGTTGCCTGCTGTCAGAACGGCAATGATGCAATAGAATCTATTGAAAAAAGTAATTACGACCTTGTCATTCTTGATATCCAGATGCCCCAGATGGATGGGATAGAAACACTGGGAAAGATTTTAACAAAGAAAAGAGACATCCCCATCATTATCTACACCGCCTATCCACAGTATAAAGACCAGTTTTTAACATGGGCTGCTGATGCCTACCTTATCAAAAGTTCTGACTTAACTGCTCTGAAAGACAAGGTAAAAACAATACTCAGTGAAAAAGATGGGTAATAGAAATATAACAACATTTATACTTGCAGGGGGTAAAGGGGAACGGCTATATCCACTTACAAGAGACAGGACAAAGCCCGCTGTTCCTTTTGGCGGCATATACAGAATTATTGACTTCCCATTGAGCAATGCTATAAATTCCGGGCTGAGAAAGATTTATATATTTACACAGTATAAATCCCTCTCTTTACACAGGCATATAAGGGAGGGTTGGAATATCTTTTCAAGGGAATTAGGAGAGTTCATTGACCTTGTTCCAGCACAGCAGAGGATTGGCGAGGAGTGGTATCAGGGAACCGCTGATTCTGTATTTCAGAATATAAATATCTTAGAAGATGAAAAACCAGAGTTAATCCTTATCCTTTCAGGAGACCAGGTATATAAGATGGACTACAGAAGAATAATTGAAGCACATATTGAAAAGAAAGCAGACCTGACGATAAGTGTATTTGAGGTTCCCCTGAAAGAGGCGCATAGATTTGGAGTATTAAGGATTGAGGATGACAGGGTTGTGGAATTCAAAGAAAAACCATCAGAACCAATGCCGGACCCTTCAAATCCTGAGGTTGCACTTATCTCAATGGGAATCTATGTATTCAGCCTTGATGTCCTGATCAAAAGGGTTATAGAGGATGCAAAAAAGATAGACAGTTCTCATGACTTCGGCAAAGATATTATTCCTTCAATGATAGGAAGGGATAATGTCTATGCATTCAGGTTTATAGATGAAAATAAAAAAGAAACAAAATACTGGCGCGATATAGGGACAATAGATGCCTACTGGGAAGCAAATATGGACTTAGTAAATGTGGACCCACTTTTAAATCTTTATGATAGGGACTGGCCTATCAGAACCTTTCAGGAACAGTATCCTCCGGCAAAAACAGTTTTTTCAGGAGAAGACAGGAGAGCATCTGTGACTGACTCAATGGTTTCAAGTGGGTGTATAATAAGTGGAAGTAAGGTTTTACATAGTGTTCTCTCTACAAATGTAAAGGTGCACAGTTATGCAGAGGTAGTAGATAGCATAATATTTGAAAATGTTGATATCGGGAGATATGCAAAGATAAGGAGAACTATTATAGACAAAAATGTAAGTATTCCACAGGGTGCTGTGATTGGATATAATCTTGCAGAAGACAGAAAAAGGTTTTATGTATCAGAAGGTGGAATAGTCGTTATACCGAGAAAATACAAATGGTGAGGTGTATATGTCAGAGCTAAGAAAAGACCCTATCATAGGAAGGTGGGTTGTTATAGCAACAGAAAGGAAGTTCAGGCCATCTGACTTTTCAGTGCCCGTAGAGGTCCAGACAGAGGCATTCTGTCCATTTTGTCCAGGGAATGAAGATAAAACACCGCCCGAGATATTTGCTATAAGACCTGGCTCTTCATCTCCGAATACTCAGGGATGGGAAGTGAGGGTTGTCCCGAATAAATTTCCTGCCTTAAGGATAGAGGGGGACCTCAACAGAAGAGGAATGGGAATGTATGATATGATGAATGGTATAGGAGCACATGAGGTTATCATTGAAACCCCTGAACACAAAAATGCTAACGGTGGAAATGTTGACATCAAGGACTATTCGTTAAAAACGATGGTAAATATCATTGAGACATATCAGATAAGGTGTATTGACCTGAAAAAAGATACCCGTTTTCGTTATATACTTGTATTCAAAAACTATGGGAAAGAGGCAGGGGCATCACTTTCACATCCACATTCTCAACTGATAGCAACACCTGTTGTTCCCAAAAGGGTAAAGGAAGAACTTATGGGCTCAAAGTGGTACTATGAATATAAGGAACGATGCGTCTGGTGTGATATAATCAACCAGGAGATAGACAGTGGAAAAAGAATAGTCCATCAGAACGAGTCGTTTATAGTCATCGCTCCTTTTGCTTCACGGTCTCCATTTGAACTTTCAATACTGCCCTTAAGACACTCCCCCGACTTTGATGTAATTACTCCAAAAGAGAAAGAACTGCTGGCAGAGATAATGCTTGTTATCTTCAAAAAACTTTCAAAGGGGCTTAACAATCCTTCATATAACTTTATGCTGCATACAGCACCTGCAAGATATCCAAGGCCTGGCTACTGGCAAACAATAGAGAAGGACTATCACTGGCACATAGAGATAATGCCACGTCTTGTAAAACAGGGTGGATTTGAATGGGGCACCGGCTTCTATATAAACCCCACTCCACCAGAAGAAGCGGCAGAGTTTTTGAAATCCTTGAATATATAAGGAGGAAGATGAATGGAGAAAAAGAATATATGTCTTATATCTGCAGAGGCAGTCCCGTTTGTTAAGGTAGGAGGTATGGCTGATGTGGTTGGTTCTCTATATAAATATCTAAAAGGGAGGCACAATATATCTCTTTTTCTTCCATTTTATAGGCAGATAGCAAGAAACTATAAGACAGAAAAATTATTTAACTTTAATATCAGTTTTTCCAATAGCAGACAGGAAGGTGGCTTTGTAGCAAAAAGCAATGAGTTTAAGGGCGTCTATTTTATAGGGAATGAGCAATACTTTAACAGGGATGAGGTCTACGGACCTGGTGGTAAGGACTATCCTGATAGCGCAGAAAGATTTTCTTTCTTTTCAAAGGGAGTACTGGAAGCAATAAAGAAACTGAATATAGATGTAGATATTTTACACTGCCAGGACTGGCATACTGCACTCACTCCGTTATATCTAAAAATACATTATAAAGATGCATTCCCTTCTGCTAAAACATTATTTACCATACACAACTTAGGTTATCAGGGCGTGTTTTCTGCAGATAAGTTTCATCTTTTAGGACTTCCCTGGCAGTATTTTCATATGGAAGAACTGGAGTTTTACGGCAATATCAACCTTATGAAGGCAGGAATCATCCATTCTGACAGGATAAACACTGTAAGCCCAACCTATGCTAAAGAAATACTTACACCTGAATTCGGTCATAACTTAGATGGGCTCCTGAGAAAATATCAGTATAAACTCACAGGAATACTCAATGGGATTGACTATCAGATATGGAACCCTGCCTTTGATAACTACATAGCAAAAAGATATAAGAGTTATAAAAGCAAGATTGAAAATAAGTTATACCTGCAGAAAAAACAAAAACTGCCTGTGGACAGGGACCTCCCTGTTTTCGGTATGGTAGCACGTCTGGCTGAACAGAAAGGGATTGATTACATCACAGAGATAATGGAGAAACTTCTTTCCGAGCCATTACAGATTGTTATCCTTGGTGATGGAGACCCCAAATATAAAGACATCCTTACCGTCTGGCAAAAGAGAAAACCAGAAAAAATATCATTCACCTCTGGATTTAATGAAGAACTTGCCCATCAGATATATGCGGGCAGTGATTTCTTCCTTATGCCTTCAAGGTTTGAACCCTGTGGTCTTGGACAGATGATAAGTTTTAAATACGGGACAATACCTGTTGTAAGAAAGGTAGGCGGTCTTGCTGATACTGTGGAAAACTACAACTTTGATACAGAAGAAGGGACTGGTTTTGTATTTGAAGGTGGAGCAAAAGAGCTTCTGAAAAGTGTGGAAGAGGCACTGAAACTATTCAAAGATAGAGAAAAAATGGAAAGATTGGCAGGTAAGGTAATGAAACTTGATTTTTCATGGAAGTCCTCTATTGAGAAATACCTGAAGACCTATGAAGAGATGATGAACCAATGACATACCTTTCTATCCTCTGGCATATGCACCAGCCATTTTATGTAGTTAATGGCAGGATTAGTACCCCTACCCTTTTGTTCAGGACACTTTTCAATTATTATCCTATGGCTTCTATTGCTGAAAGATACCCTGATGTAAAGTTAAACTTCAATCTTACACCTGTATTGTTAAAACAGATAGAGGGTGTCCATCTCGGACAATACTCTGATGACTTTCTCTCTATACTTCTGGAAGATGAGACGCCACCTGAAAAACTGTTATCTTTTGCAGAGCAACTGCCTTCACAGGTAATAAGAAAAAATAGTTTCCTTAAGGTCCTTCTGAACAAGATTGAAACCAATAGTTATTCATCTAAAGACATTGCTGATACAAAGGTCCATCTACACCTGTCATCCTTTCACCCCTTTATTATTGATGAAGAGATTGAACAACTTTTGAAAAAGGGCAGAGAGTTTAACTATGGTGATATGGAATTCCTGTATAAAAAAGAAAAAAATCTATTAGGAAAAACGACAGATAAATATAAAGACCTTATGGAAAAAGGACAGTGTGAAATTAGCACAAGTCCGATGACACATCCTATCTTACCACTACTTTATAAGACAGATATAGCAAAAGAGACAAAGACATCGCTCAACATCCCTGCAGGACTCTTTTCATACCCTGAAGATGCGCGTACACAGCTCACTGAAGGGGTAGAAACATACAGAAGAATCTTTGGAAAGCCCCCTGCTGGCATCTGGCCATCAGAAGGAAGTGTTAGCAATGAGATACTGGAGATGTTTGCTGAAAATGGCATCCTATGGACAGCCACTGATGAACACCTTCTTGCAGAAACACTTTCAATGCCTTTATTACAGAATGAACAACACCAGAGATGGATATTCAGGGACAAGCTCTATATCTTTTTCAGGGACCATCACCTTTCTGACATAATTGGCTTTGGTTATCAAAAAATGGAAGAGAAAGAGGCAGCAATGAACTTTACTGGACAACTGCATAGAATATCAGAAAAAGGAGAAAGGCAGTTGATAACTATCATACTTGATGGAGAAAACCCCTGGGACTTTTATCCATCCTTTGGAGCACAATTCCTGCCTACTTTATATGCCTTCCTGAGTGGCTCTTCTAATATAAAAACACTGACACTTTCACAGGCGGTTAAGGTAGATATAAGAGAAGGCAGATTAGAAAAGATAGCACCTGGAAGCTGGATGGGCGTAAACTTTGATAACTGGATAGGGAAAAAGGCAGCAAATGATGCATGGAAGGCACTAAAACAGGCAAGGATGACAGCAGAAGAAAGAAAGGATTTTCTTTCACCTCAACAAAAGAGGGAACTCAAAGAATATATTATGCTTGCAGAATCCAGTGACTGGTTCTGGTGGTATAGTTTACCCGCTGACCCGAAGACAAAAAGAACTTTTGATTCTTTCTTCAGAAATGCGCTGAAAAAGATATACGAGATAGCCGGTGTAGATATGCCTGAATTTCTAAATTTCCCCATTGAAGAATACAGCATAGAACAGACATTCCCTTACATCCAGCCACTTATTGACGGAAAGGTTACACACTTTTATGAGTGGCATAATGCCATTAAGATTGACCCTTTTAGTTTATGGGCAACATTCAAACCAGTGGATATCCCTGTAAAAAACCTCTTTTACGGCTATGATGACGAGAACCTCTATATAAGGATGGACATTGTGAAAGATGTCTGGGAGGAAGTCTGCCTTTTATTTCAGAATTCAGTCAAAAAAACATTTACTATAAAACAGGGGGAGACACAGAACAAGGACATATCTTTTTGTATTGGTGATATAATAGAGATAAAGATACCAAAGAAGGAGATACTAAAAGAAGGAGAAAATGATGTTTTTTTCACCATAACAATCAAGGAAAAAGAAGGTCAGGAATTTGTAATGCCAGGTATGGACTATTTTAAGGTGCACTTTTCAACAAAGGAAGAAAATTGGATAGTGTAGAAAACAAGTTCAAGTCCCTCTTTGGACCTTTAGACCTTCATCTATTTAACGAAGGCAATCACTTTGAGATATATAAAAAGTTAGGGGCACATAAAAGGATAGTGGATGGTATTGAGGGCTATAACTTTGCTGTATGGGCACCGGATGCCACAGGAGTAAGTGTGGTAGGCGACTTTAATAACTGGGATGGGACAAAACACAGGATGCGCTCCCTCGGTAATTCAGGTATCTGGGAAATTTTTGTCCCTGATGTAAAGGAGTTCTGCCCTTATAAGTTTGAGATTTATACAAAACAGAACCAGAGATTGCTTAAGTCAGACCCTTATGGCTCTTTCTTTGAACTTCGGCCTTCCAATGCATCCCTAACCTATCAATCAAAGTATCTATGGGAAAGCGAGCCGATTAAGCCATCAAATATATATGAACAGCCAGTCGCTATATACGAGATGCACCTCGGCTCCTGGAAAAGAAGAAATGACGGATTTTTCCTTAATTACAGAGAGATTGCTGAACTACTTATACCATATCTGAAAGAGACCGGCTTCAACTGGGTAGAGTTTATGCCTGTTACTGAACATCCGCTGGACTCATCCTGGGGATACCAGACAACCGGCTTTTTTGCCCCTACCAGCAGACATGGCACACCCGATGACTTTAAATTCCTCATAGACCAGCTACATAAAAATAATATAGGTGTCATACTTGACTGGACACCTGCACACTTCCCGAAGGATGAGTTTGGCTTATATCTCTATGACGGAACACACCTTTATGAACATGCATATCCACAGAAGAGAGACCATCCTGACTGGAAGAGTGCTATATTCAATTACGGCAGATATGAGGTGAGTAATTTCCTTATAGGTAGTGCCTTAAACTGGCTTGAAAACTACAGAATAGACGGACTGCGTGTAGATGGTGTTGCCTCAATGCTTTACCTGGACTACTCAAGAAAAGAAGGTGAATGGATGCCCAATATATATGGGGGAAGAGAAAACCTTGAGGCAATTGAGTTCCTGAAAAAGTTTAATACAGTGGTCTATCAAAAATTCCCATACGCATTTACAATAGCAGAGGAATCAACCGCCTGGCCTATGGTAAGCAGGCCTGTATACACAGGTGGACTTGGCTTTGGATTTAAGTGGAATATGGGCTGGATGCATGACACATTATACTACTTCTCACTTGACCCTATCCATCGGAAGTACCACCATAACTGCCTTACCTTTAGTTTACTGTATGCCTTCTCTGAGAATTTCGTATTGCCCCTATCCCATGATGAGGTCGTATATGGAAAAAGGTCTCTCCTTTCAAAGATGCCTGGAGATATGTGGCAAAAGTTTGCAAATTTACGTCTTCTCCTTACATATATGTACTGCCATCCCGGGAAAAAACTTCTTTTTATGGGCGGGGAGTTCGGACAGCTCTCTGAATGGAACTATGACAGTGAACTTGATTGGTATCTGCTTGAAAGGGAGGAGCATAGAAAAACAAAAAAATTTATATCAGACCTTAACACCATCTACAAAAAAGAGGCAGCACTATTTGAGATTGACTTTTCTCCTGAAGGATTTGAGTGGATTGACTTTTCTGACTATGAGAGCAGCATTATCTCCTTTATCCGTAAAGGAAAGAAAGTAAATGATTTTCTTGTGTGTGTATTCAACTTTACCCCTGTCCCGAGATATAACTACCGGGTTGGTGTCCCAATGAAAGTATGCTATAAAGAGATTTTTAACAGTGATTCTGAGTTTTATGGTGGCAGTAATATGGGAAACCTCGGGATGGTAAAGTCAGAAGATATACCCTGCCACCACATGCCCTTCTCTATTAACCTTACACTTCCACCCCTTGCCGGAATTATCCTGAAACCCTCTTTTTCTTTTTCCGCCCCCGCGGTGGAATACCCGCGGTGGAAAAATAAATAACATTCCTTTACTTTAATTTTTCTATAATAAGTGATAAAATAAAAACTTAACAGGGGGAGAAAAAATGAATGACAGAAATATAACCAGGACAGATGTATTAAATATGGCAAAAGAGAATGATGTAAAGTTTATCCGTTTATGGTTTGCAGATATTACAGGACAGATGAAGGGGTTTACCATTACCATAGATGAGTTAAAACATGCACTTGAAGATGGTATGGGCTTTGATGGCTCTTCCATAAAAGGGTTTGCACGGATAGATGAGTCAGATATGGTTGCTATGCCTGACCCTTCTACCTTTAGCATACTTCCATACAGACCAAAAGAAAAGGCAGTAGCAGGTATGCTATGCGATATCTTAAATC
>Ga0078972_1004218_pt1 | contig 40261 bp, 32 predicted proteins | sample YelNatPaOPGAMG01_FD_67568 | JGI IMG/M metagenome (GOLD analysis project Ga0078972, IMG submission 67568) | Hot spring thermophilic microbial communities from Obsidian Pool, Yellowstone National Park, USA - OP-RAMG-01 (SPADES assembly) (version 2) | ecosystem: Environmental > Aquatic > Thermal...
CGTTGAAAGTCCGCCTTGGCTGCATACCCGCAGTCGGCCAGCACCGCCGTGGGCTGGCCCAGCTCTTGGGGAATGCTCTGCACATCCGGCTCCAACTGACCTGCGTCAGTGGCACTGTCGCTGACCCGCTGGCCCACAATCAATTGGCTGCCTTCGGCATCCACCACCACCTGCGCATGGCACTTTGGCTGTAGCCCTCACGCTGGTTCTTGCGCATCAGCGGCGCGTCCAGATCCGTCAGGTTGATCTGTTCCTCAGGCGCCGGCAGGCGCAGGTGGTGTCATGATCCGGATGGGTGTTGCCGGTCAGGTAGCGCACCGCAATGTCTCGATAGGTGGCCCGCTCGATGGAGCGGGAGCTGAAAATGCCGTTGGCGTAGCAGTGAATCAGCAACGCCAACGCCACGTGGGGTGAATACCGCCGATGGCCACAGCGCTTGTAGTTGACCGCGAAGGCTGACAACGGCAGCCGCTGCACAGCATGGATGACGAAGTGGACTAGGTCATCTTCGGCCACCCAGTCGCGCAGGTCTGGGGGATCGGCGAGGGGGATGTTGGGATCGATGTTTTTGAACCGCTGTGCCATTTTGCCCGAGGGACAGTGTCGGCCCCATGGTTGTTCAATTTGCCCCCATTTTCTTGCGAAAAGAGTCCGACAGGCTCCTACCCCTTCTTGGCGGTGCCTTTGGAGTTTTTTCGAAAGCGCCAAGCAAAGCTTGGGGGTTCTAGTGAACTGAGATGGGTTCACCATGATAAATGTTCGAGAGTCATGGAGCCGATCCTTGAGCGGAGAGGAGCGATCCGGTCCGTTGAGGCTGGGCAAGGCCAAGGCGCGAGCCGTGGCAGAGAGCGAACCCGGTCCGGCCTCGCTACGCACACTGGCAGCGGCCAGCCTGCCAGAGATGGTGAAGCCTGCATCGGTTGGGAGGGACTCGACCCGGAGCACCCGCTGAGCTCCCAGGGGTGGAGTGAGACAGCGCGCGCCGAAAGAACCACTAACAACTTGGGAGGCCCAGTTTGGGGTTCTGGCCTTTAGGGCAGGACAAGTGCTGGCGGGAGGCCATAACCGCCTGTGGGGCCCAAGTGCGACGTCGGATGGGCTCATTGGAGCGTGCAGCTGCCGGTCCAGTCGGTAGGCAGCCAAGGAGCCCTGGCCACTGTCACGGGGAGTCCGAGGAACCCGGAGCTGATTGGGATGCAGGACATGCCTACCACAGAACCAGTGATCGAGGGGCTAACCTTTCGGGAAGCGCGTCGGCCACCGAGCTTGTGGGAACTGATACCAAAACTGGGGCGCCAAGCTAAACAACGGAACCAACTTTGCTTTTGGCATGTGAGCGCTTTGTGGAAGAGGCGACTGGGCCAGAGCCGCATGGGGGACATCTCCCTGTCCCGTTCGACGAAGGAGAGGTGTCCGGCCGGTGGCTGACCCCAGCGGTCAGTTTGACCTCATGCCCGACACCTCTCCACTCTGCGATTTCGACTTCGGTGCTTCGGATTTGACGCCTGCGCCTGTGGCGCCGTTTTTCGCTGAACCGGGCGGAATTGATCAACCGCAGAGGCGCCAAGGATCCGGAGCTAGACAGCCTAAAGGTTTCTCCGCGCCCTTTGCGTATTCGGCGGTTGGGAAGCATGCAGCCTGGTTTTTCGGGTGGCACCGAGACCGACCGGCCAGCGGCCGCTGCTCCCCAGCGCACTGCCGGAGCGGCAACGGGCAAGCGGTGGGCGCGCAGGTGGCTATGATCGAGCTGCAGATTACCAATCCGCGATTGGCTCGCTCGCGCCCGCTTGCTGGGCCCTGCGGGCCTTGCCCTCGCTTGGCTCGGGTAATCCCTTTCGCCGCTTCCCAAGCGGCTCAAGTCAGCAGACTACCAGTCTGCGCTACGAGGCGGCGGTGTGTCTGGTCGCCCGTGGGGTCCAGCGGCCGTTTTGAATTGTGCGGCTTTAGAGCCTTTGGATTTGTTTTGGGGTTTCGAGTTTGGTGCTTCGAATTTAGGCCGTAATGCGACCGCCCAGCGTGCGGAGTGGTGCGGTCGGCTAACGCTGCCGAACGATGCTGGGTGCAGCGCGCCTAGCTCTACCCTGTATGGAAACCCAGGGCGGGGCCAGGACACTATCCCTGGCACCCGACTCGATTCGCGCGGCGGTGGTTCATCTCCAACTGCCGCGCTATCGTTTGCGCCTTTTCGAAGGGCCGTTGGCTGCCTACAGTCAGCGCATGAAACGGCGGCGTCCACAACCTAGCTGCGCGACACCTCGGGCCAGGTGAGGCCAGTGGCGTGCGTGCGCAGCGCCTGCAGGTAATACCTAAGCGCAATGAATCCGTTGCCTATCTCGGTGTGCATGATTTCCGGGGCAGAAGCCCACCGCATCCGACGCGCCCTGACCAGCGTCGCCGGCTGGGCACAGGAGATTATCGTGGTGCTGAACCAGGATGTCAGCGACGGTACCGACGCTGTGGCGGCCGAGTTTGGCGCCGCGGTCTTCCGCGAGCCTTGGAAAGGCTATATCGCCCAGAAAAACAGCGCCGCAGCCAAAGCCAGCCAGCCTTGGCTTTTGGGGCTGGACGCTGACGAAGAAGTCTCTGCCCCATTGCGCGATGAGATTGCGCGTGCTTTGGCTGCCGAAGCTCGCACGCCACGCTATGCCGCTTTCAGCATGCCGCGCTGCACCTGGTTTGCAGGCCGGTGGATCCGGCATGGCGACTGGTATCCCGACCGCAAAGTGCGGCTGTGGCGCCGCGGGCAGGCATACTGGGCCGGGGTCGATCCCCACGACAAGCTCCACGTCTCGGGCCGGGTCGGACGACTGCGACACGACCTATTACACTACAGCATGGAGAGCCTGGACCATCTTCTCCGAAAAGCCCTGCTCTACAGCGACGTGTTTGTGCAGCAGGCTCTCACGGAGGGAAGGACGGTGTGCCTGGCTGACCTTTGGGTGCGGCCTCTGTGGCGGTTGGTTCGGGGCTACGTGTTGCGCTTAGGATTCCTGGATGGCTGGCAAGGCTGTTGCGTTGCGTGGCTGGACGCGTTCAGCACCTTCCTCCGCTACGCCAAGCTGCGCTATGCCTTGACGCAGGCCCACCCTGAGCCATGACACCTGCCTCGGAGGGGTCCAACCCGCACGTGCTGTTGTTCGAAGCCCGGACCGAAGGGCACCACCTGCCCTGGCTGCGGATGATGATCGAGGACTTGCTCAGCGGGCAGATTCGCGTGTCGGTTGCCCTGCGGCAGGATGCCGAAACGCAACGATTCCTCCAAGCCCACTTAGGTGAGCTGTTGAGGCGGGTGCCAGTGCTCCCAATCACCACCAAGCCCCGCGAACCCTCCGCTGGCCGTTTGCTTCGGCGCGCGGCGCAGTTGGTGCAGGAATCGGGCGCGGACATGGTGTTTTTCTGTTGCTTGGACGAGGTGGCCTCAGCCTGTTTGCGGCGCGCGGCGGTGGGTTGGATGCCGCCCCGAACTTTGCGAGGCCGCTTTGGCGGGGTGTTTCTTCGCCCGCGGTTCTTGGACTTGCAATCCCGCACGCTGAACCAACTGCTGAAAGGGCTTGGGTTTCGGCGTCTGGTCCGGGGCCAATGGGTCGGGCCGGTGTTATTCCTGGATGAACAGTTGTGCCAGCGGGCTCTGGCGGCCATGCCGGACGGGCCGTTCCTGTGGTTACCCGATCCGCCCACTCAACTGTTCGACCTTGCCCAGGCCGATGCACGAGCCGCCCTGGGATTGCCGCCCGACAAGCGAGTTTTCCTGTTCTACGGTGGGCCGTACCGTCGCAAGGGCCTGCATTTGGCTGTCGAGGCGTTGGCAAGCCTACCTCCGGAGCACCCCGCGTTTCTGCTCTATGCAGGCCTGCAAGGTCCGGACCCGAAAGTCGCAGCCGCACTTGACCGGCTCTCCGCCCAAGGCCGGGCGCGGCTGCTCAACCGCTATGTGACAGATGAGGAAGAGAAGGCCTGCTTCTGTGGGTGTGACGTGGTGCTGTTGCCCTACCTAAAGCACTTCGGCTCCAGCGGCGTGCTGGCGCAGGCAGCCGCCGCGGGCAAACCGGTCATCGCCTCCGACGAGGGCTTGGTGGGCTATCGGGTGCGGCAGTACGGATTGGGCTGGTTGTTCCCGTCAGGGGATGTCCCGGCGTTGCGCCAGGCTATCCTGCAGGCCACTACGGCAAGCCAACAAGAGTTACAGCTCAAGCGCCTTGGCGCCCAGCGCTACGCCGCACAATTCTCGCGCGCCCAATTCCGTCGCCATCTCCTGCAGGCCTTCAGCCGCATCCTTGGATCAAGCTAACCAGGCAAACCGCTCGACTCGGCCCAGGATCGCACCATGTAACTCCAACTTAAGTCCTCAAAACCGCGTCTGCCCAGGGGCGAAGCTAGCCGACCCGAGGCTCGCTTACGGGGCAATGAAACCGACCTTGTGGCCGCCATTTGGCACAGGGCAGCAGGTCTATTCACTGTGCCCGGAGCGGTTGGGGCGAGGGCCCCAGCCCATGTTAGGGGTTCATGTTGGTGCAGTATTGCGGCAAAACGGAGACGTGGCTTCGAGGCCGTTGGACTTCAGAGGCGGTGCGGGGCATCGGGCCTGCGGCGGGGATCAGGCCGTGCGAGCCTCCACCGCCTTGTCCGGGGCGCAGACTCGCACCCGGACAAGACCCAAGCCCAGCAGGGTACGCCGTCTGCAGCGCCACAGTCCTGGCTGGCACCGCAACCCAAACGTCACGGAGTGCAGCGGGAAGCCAAGCCCCACGCCGCGTTCCAACAAATCGTTCCCGGGTCGTCTCCGGGGCATCGACGCTGGTCCGGACCGGCATGGCATGGACAAGCCCAGTGTCGGCCGGCATTGGAATGGGGCACCCGGAGCTGAACTGGTTTAGCAGTGCCAGGAACCGCTGACCGCTGGGGTTGATGCGGCGCATTGATTCAGGACGGAGACTTCAGGCCCAGAGCCCGGTTGTGGCGCTGGTGGTGGATAGGCCTGGTTTTTGGGCTTGCTGGGCTAAAGGCTTTCACGACAATGCCGGGCGGCCTGGGCCCGCAGGCGAGCGGGCGGGCGCCGATTGAACTTCAACAACGAGAATGAGCGTAACAAACGATCGAGCAACTTGGTTGAAAGGGGGAACGGCTCGGTGCAGTTGTCCACCCCAGCCCAAAGACCGTCCGTGGCGGTTGGTGTTGCTGGGTGCACCGGGCGTGGGCAAAGGCACCCAGGCCGAATTGCTGTCCAAGAATTTGGGCGCTTGCCAACTGTCCACAGGCGACGTCTTTCGAGCCGCTCAAGCCACGGACCCGGCTGCGTTGAGCCCGGCTCTGCGCGAGGCGCTGGATTACATGCGCCGAGGCGAGCTGGTTCCAGACGCCACGGTATTGGCTTTGGTGCGCGAGCGGATCGATTGCTTGCGCTGTCCCAGTGGGTTTTTGCTGGATGGGTTCCCCAGAACGGTGCCTCAGGCCGAGGCTTTGGACCAACTGCTCCAGCAAGAACGGCTCAGGTTGGATGCGGTGCTCAGCTACGAAATGCCCATCGACCAGATTGTGGCGCGGCTGAGTGGACGGCGGACCTGCCCGAACTGCAAGGCGGTGTATCACCTAGTCAGCCGTCCGCCCAAGGTCAACGGAGTCTGTGACCACTGCGGCGGCCAACTGGTCCAGCGTGACGACGACCGGCCCGAGGCAGTGCGAGTGCGGATGGAGACTTACCACAAGAACACTGCGCCTTTGATCGAGTTTTATCGGCGCCGGAATTTGCTGGTAACAGTCCCTGCCCACGGCACGCCGGAGGAAGTCTATCAACGCACCTTCAGCCTGTTGGCCAACCGGCATTGAAGCTAGTGGATCTGCTCAAGCGCGGCGTTTACCCCGCTTCAGCCCTCGAAGTAGGGCTGATCTAGGTGCCTAAACCGGGCGCGCCTGTGCTTGAGGCGTTTATCGGGTGCGGGTTTGGCTGACGAGACTCAGGACGTGCTGGACCAGGCGTTCTTCGATAGCCCCCTGGAACGGACCGTAGAACCCGTAATAGACCAGCGAATAGTCCGATTCGTAACCCCCTTCCTTGATCAGTCGGGCTGAGGGAATGTAGCACGGAGTTTCGTAAGCATAAGCCACCAGCCACGGATGATCCGATGCTAACAAGCGTTTGAGTCGGCGCGAGTAGTCCACCACCACTTCGCCCCCCAGCAACACCCATGTGAGGTCATCGCCGAACCGGAGCGCGGCCACAGGCAGGTCAACGCCGCAGGGCAAGGGCTGTTGCGCGTCCAGGCGCTTCAAATACGCCGTGGCTCTAGCCCGCACGTAGGGGTCGGTGCTTTGGGCGTCTTTGTCCAGTTGCTGACGGCTGGGTGGGTCAACCAAAGGCAGGTTGACCTCTTGGTAAGCGAATTGGAATGGGCCACGGACGGGCTGCATGGGCCGGCCTAGCACACCGATGACTGCACCGGCCAGTTCCACGCCGTGGCGTTTGGCGTCCAAGAGCTGACCGCGTGGGGCTGGGTCTGAGTCTGCCCCAAGACCGGGCACAAACAGCGCGATGGCACCGGGGTGGTGCGCCTCCAGCAAGTGACGTGCGTAACCCATGTATTCGGGCGAGACCACATACCAATCGTCTCCAGTGCGCACACTGGTGCCGTGGCAGGCGTAGCCAAAGACAATAGCCCGCACCGTGCCGTTGGTGCCCTTGATCCGCAGCACCGGCACGTCCCAGTCCACTGGACCGTCCGGGTTATCTCCAAAGACGACTTTGTCGCCTTGGTACACTCGCCGGTTCATGGCGAAGGTGGCGCGGCCCAGGCCATATTCCAGCAGCGCAGGCTGGAAATCGGCCAAAGCAGCCGCGACTACTTCGACCAGGTTGCTCCGCAATTGTTGGCTATAAGCGGCGGTGCGCGCGGCGTCCTCGGGAGGCATCTGCGCCATATTGCTCAGCACATCATCCAGCACCGGCCCGGAGTGAGTGTGGCTACAAACCACCGCCACAGTCCCTGGCCCGAGCTGGAACCGGGCAGCGTATTGCTCCAGCACCGGGGCCATAAAGGCGCGGCTTACCTCGCAATTGTCCAGAGCCACCAACACAAAGCGTTCCCCGGTCGGGTTGCGGAAGGCTAAGGCTTGGACCAGTAAAGGCGCGTCCACTTTGTCGGCTGGGCGTTTGCGTGCGGCATAGCCCGCCAGCCGGATGGGCACTTGGGGCGTCACATCCCGAACGGCCAAACCCACTTGCAAGTGCGGCGCTTCGACCGCGCTGCATCGAACTGGTCCGAGTATCAAGCCCGGTGCTACCAGCCCAACCGCCAGACAAACCGCAGTGGTGCCCAATCGCATATGCATTTGGCTGGGATACTGCGGTTGAATTGGCAATTTGCAAGCGGCACTTCGGCGCGTGGCGCGATCTGGGCGCATCTCAGTCCATGGCGGCTTGGCTAGCGTGGGCGTAGCTGGGGTTCCCCGACCTGTCAGATCGCCAACTTCCAGTCGGCAGCCCAAGGTAGCCGCCGACGTGAATCGGCGGAAGGATCATCGGGCTTTCGAGGGGTCCGCCGCCTGACGGCGGCGGCTACGGTGTTGGCCTGGCGGATCCTCTGTAGCCGCCGACATGAGTCGGCGGAAAATGACGTGCTGGGTCTGACAGGTCCGCCGTCTCACGACGGCGGCTACAGCGGCTACGGTGTTACGCCCGCTGGATCTCGCCGCTCGGATGGTATGGTGGGGGTGACGGTCAGGCCGAGGTTGATGGCGTCGAATGTGCTGATGTGGAGCCAGGGTGCAAGGTCTGCCGAGCCGTGCCTCGGCCGTGCACAATCTGCCTATGCAACCGCAGTTTTGGCCCGGTGCAACGTGCTTTTGCCTGAACGCAGGTCAACTTTTCCGCTGTGGCACATCGTCTGCTAAGCTGCCAGAGAATGGTCGAACGGACTGATGCTATGAAATCTGCTGAGTCGAACCTTGCCCAACTTGATGCCCAGACCGCGGCTGACGATGGGGTGTTGCACTTCCCGGCCGGGCTGCTGGGATTCGAGCAGGTGAAACGGTATGTGCTGCTGGGTAGCCGTGAGGAGGCACCGTTCATGTGGCTGCAGATGGTCGATGAGCCACGGCTAGCGTTCTTGGTGATCGAGCCTGGGTATGTAGTGCCGGACTATGCGCCGGAGATTAGCGATGCCGATGTGCAAGCCTTGGGCCTGACGCGAGCCGAGGACGCCTGGGTGCTCAACATCGTCACGGTTCACCCTGACGGTCGGGCCACAGTGAATTTGAAAGGCCCGGTGCTGATCAACCGGCATACCCGAGTCGGACGGCAGGTCATCCCGGTCAACGTCAGTCAATACCCGTTGCAACATCCGCTGCCGGCACCCGAGCCGGTGGCCGCCTAACTGCACTGCGCCCATGCTGGTCCTGGCCCGCAAACTCAATCAGAACATCATCATCGACGGCCGCATTGTGGTGAAGGTGCTGCGGGTCGAGCGGGACACGGTTAAACTGGGCATTCAAGCTCCAGCCAACATCCCGGTCCACCGGCAGGAAGTTTATGAAGAAATCCAGCGTAGCAACCGCACTGCTGTGCAGGGTCGGCGCGGCCCGGTGCCGCGTCTGACCGAGTCGGGGTCGGATACCACGCAAACGCCCCGTGAACCTGACGATCAAGTTTCCAAGCCGCCGACCGGCCCTGTGTAGGCCCGGTCGCTACGGCAGCCTTGGTTGAAAACCCCCTGAGACAAAACCCCTATGGTCATCAACACCAATATCCAAGCTCTGGCAGCCGCAGCCAATTTGCAGACCAGCCAGGACATGTTGGCCAAGTCGTTGTCCCGGCTTAGTTCCGGCTCGAAGATCGTTAATCCGGCCGATGACGCGGCTGGGGTGGCCGTGGCGATGCGCCTGGACAGCCAGATCAAACGCACCGATGCAGCCAAGAGCAACGTCGTCAACGCCATCTCCTACACCCAGACCCAAGACGGGTACCTGAAGAAGATCGCCCGAGCCCTGGATCGGATGAGTGAGTTGACGCTTTTGGCTCAAGACGTGACCAAGAGCGACACCGACCGGGCGCTGTACAACACCGAGTTCAGACAATTGGGCGAGTTCATCAGCAACACAGCGACCAAAGAGTTCAACGGGGTCAGCCTCTTTTCGACCAACACGCTGCGGGTCACCCTGGATTCGGAGGGCACCACCTTCGAAATGGAGGGCATCAGCTTGGCCACACCGGCCTATACCGCCGCCATCGCGTCGGATATCTCGACTACTGCTGGGGCCGTGGCCGCCCTGGCCAATGTCAAGCAAGCGATCGCGCAGTTGGCGGCTGACCGCGCTAAGATCGGCGCTTACCAGTCTCGGCTCAATTTCACCTGCGATCAACTGGTCATCAGCAAAGAAAACCTGGCGGCAGCCAGCTCGCGTATCCAGGACGTGGACGTGGCCGAAGAAGCCACGCAATACGCCCGTTACCAGATTCTGGTCCAGTCGGGCACGGCCATGCTGGCCCAGGCCAACGCCCTGCCTCAAAGCGTGCTGCGGCTGCTGCAGTAAAGTAAGCAGGCGGAGCCGCTCTGCGGCTGCCTGCGTGGGGCTGCCGGTGCGCTCCGGCTCGGCGGCAGCCTAAAGCCAGCATCCCCGGGCCGAGTGTGCAAACCGAGCGTCACGGAGGAATGGAGCCGACAACAGCAGGCAGCTTTTCGCAGGCGCCCGGTGTGGTGGAACAACCCCCGACGCTCGAGCGGGTCGTCACCATCGCGCTGTTCAATGATACTGGTGGCTGCGCGCATGTAGGGTGCCGGGCGGTGTCCGACGCGCACGCCCGGATGCTGGCCCGCCTCGGTGTCCGTGTGCCGTACCGCCACGAGTCGGGGCGATGGGTCAATCTGTGGCAGGGTGATCTACCCAACTCGATCCGCGCATTTCATCGATCCACTCTGCCGGAGCAGTTGAGCGGGCTAGACGCCGTGGTCGTTAACGGCGAAGGCACCATCCACCATGGACACGGATTGGACCTGCTGACCATTCTGGCTGGTGCCCAGCAGATGGGCCTGCGGACATTCCTGGTCAATGCGGTCTTCCAGCAGTGTGAGCTTTTCCTCGATACGCTACGGCACTTGGATGATCTGACCGTTCGAGACGCGCGGTCTTCGGCGTATCTGGCGCGACTGGGCATTCCGCATCGGCTCGTGTTCGACTCTTCTTTGGAGGCTGGCTTCGATTCCCAGCCTGTCCATGACTTTGCCGATCGGGTAGTCATTACCGACTGGCACCCGGCCCGAGCTGGTGATGTAGGCAACCTGCTGGAGGCCCTCCGTGCCAGCTTGGGTCCAGGCGCAGTTTACTATCCCTTGGAAGACCCAGCGCGAGCTGCCGACTGGCGCCATGCCGTGGCCGATTTGCAGGCGGCGCGGCTGGTAGTGACCGGCCGGCACCACGGCGTGTGTCTGGCCGCCATGGCGGGTGTGCCGTTTGTGGCTCTGGGCTCCAATACCTGGAAGATCGAAGGCTTACTGGAGGTGCTACCCGGTCAGTTGCGGGTTTGCGAACGGGCGTGCGACTTAATCGCGGCTTGTCATCAGGCAATCGAGCGCCGGGCATTGTTCCAGGAGATTCGACAGTTCCTACAGGCGCAACGCCCGCTGCCGACATTCGACCCGCTGGTCGGCTGCGGCATTAGCTCCCGACTGGCATCGGACACCGCAGAGGGTTTCCTGGCCGAAGCTGGACTTGCTGAGCATTTGGCTGAGGCTGTAGGCAGCCGGCAGGTGCTGGTCTTGGAGTGGCTGTCCGACACCAGCGTGCGCATTAGCACCTATCCGGCGTGGACGTCATGCTGGCGGCTGTTACATACCGCCCGCCGACAGCCGCACTTACCGTTCGCCTCGGCAGCCTGGGAAACTGTGGCCCTGACTGGAGGGCTCGACCGACTCACTGCTGCGGCCCTGCCGGGTTGGCTGCGCGAAGTGCACCGGGTAACCCGTCGTCACCTCTGGGTGAGCCTGCAGGCGCTATCCAAGCGGCCTTCGGCTTGGTGGATCCAGCAGTGGGAACAGGCCGGTTTCCACAGCCTCAAAACCACTGACGGCTTGGGCAGGCTCGGCGCTGGCGGACCTCCGCTGACGGATGGGCTGATTCTGGAGAAAAGCCAGTCAGCCGCCGCTCGCGTCGGTCTGATTAGCAGGCCTAGCTCGGCGCGGACGATTTGCCTGGCGACCAACTATCTGCTGATGACGCCGAGCACGAGGCAGATGTGGGCCGACCTAGCCCAAGAGTTGGAGCGGCTGGGCTGCCAATTGATTCTGCTCAGCACCACCCTGCCAGACTCGCCGCTGCCTTGTCCGGTCTATCTGCATCCGTATCTGATGCGCGACTTTGCGGTGGCCTTCCCAGCTTTGGCCGAACGGGGCGAGTTGAGCGCGTCGGCTTGGGAACTGGCCCGACTCCGAGCCGATCAGAGCCGGGCGCCCGTTGGCTACAGCTTGGATCAGGCCTTGCGCGGCCTAACCGCGTTTCGCGCGTATGCCACCGAGCTGCTGCAAAGGTTGCAGCCGGGCTTTGTGTTGCTGGCGGACAACACGCTCTGCCAAACGGCTCTACTGCACCGACTGTGTCGAGAAACGGATGTGCCCGTAGCCATCTATGAACGAGGCTTGTTACCCGAAACGCTCATGCTTGAAAGCTACGGCATGCAAGCATGGTCCGACCTCCGCACCCATTGGCTTGCCCGCCAAATGCCTGCACTGGATGCGGCTCGCTACGCGGCGATCCGCGACTATTACCTGCGCCGTAAACCGCAGAAATACCACCAACCGGACTTCGGCCTCGGCGGCGCGGCGTTGCGAGAGCAATTGGGGCTAACCGGCAAACAGGTGGTGGCGTTCTTGGGTGGCGGCTACGAAGCTAACGGCCATGCCGCGCCCGGCAGCAATTACGAACGGCTGTTCTTCACCGGGTTTCCCACGACGGAGTCGGCTTTGATGGGCTTGTGGCGGCTGATCGAAAAGCAGCCGGGGACAGCGTTGGTGTTCAAGCCGCATCCATTGGACTCGCAGCCTTACACCGTAGCCGAAATCGAGGGGGTGCAATTGGTCCGCGACGTCAACGTGCATGCACTCATCGAAGCAGCCGATGTGGTAGCTGCCCAGTTCACCACCCTGCAATTCGAGGCGGCGTTGTATGATAAACCGGTGCTGTTGCTGGCCCGCAGCGCCTGGTGGGGACGTGGCGCTGCTTATGAGGTGGATTCACCCGAGGCTTTGTCTGCTCAGTTGGAAGCCGCCCTGCAGCGCCGAGACTGGCCGCGTCACCAAACCAATGCTCAGGCGTTCCTAACGTGGATCATGGACCAGTTCCTGATCGGCTGCACGCCGGAGGTGCCCACGCGCGCTCATTTAGGGGACCTGGCACAATTCATTGTCCGGAATGCCCTTGAGAGCCGCGATTTACCCCCGACGCTGCAGCGGTGGGACCAAACGCTGGCTTGGCTCGAAGCGCACCGAGGCCAAACCCAGCTCTGACTGGCGCGCTTATGCATACGTCGTTGCTTGCTGGACTACCGGCTGATCTGTGGCAGCGCGATCCTGCGCTCGGAGCCGCCGAGCGGCTGCGGCACAAACTCGGCAGCCGCCTCCGCGCAGTGTCGTTGGACTTTTTCGATACATTGGTGTGGCGGCTGACGGCTGAGCCAACGTTGGTGTTTCGTGAAGTGGGTCACCGCTTGCGCGCGCGGCAGGCCCTGCCGCGGCACCTCAGCCCCGAGGACTACCAGGTGTTGCGCCGCATGGCCGAAGCCCGTGCGCGTGACCAGCAGCTCATGACCGACAAGACCCGCGAGGATGTGACGCTGCGTGAGATTGTCCAGTGGCTCGCCAAGGTGGGGTGCGACCCGAACGCCGCGCTGGAGACCGAGGTCGCCGTCGAAGCCGAGCTGTGCGTGCTTAACCCGAGTGTGGTGCAGTTTGCTCAGCACCTCAAGGCGCAGGGCCTGCGGCTGTTGGTGGTATCGGATGTGTATCTGGCGGCGGAGCATCTGCGCGCCATTCTCAAGGCGAACGGGATGCCGCCGGAGTTCTTTGACGGGATTTTTACCTCGGCAGACGCAGGCCGCTGCAAAAGCACGGGTAATCTGTTCCGACGTGTCTTACAAGCCACGGGGCTGGCGCCTGACCAACTGCTCCATGTGGGGGATAACCTGCAGGCCGATGTGGCTGGTGCGCGCAAGGCAGGCGTACGCGCTCTGCACTACGGACCGGTGCCTCGGCCTTGGCCGGTTGTGTTCGAGCGTGAAGCGTTCGTGCGGGGCCCTCAGGAGCCGGGATTCAGTGTCCAAGCGCTGCGCAGCTTCGCAGCTCGAAGCTGCGGCGGGCAGGGCGCCGAGGCCTTTTTCAGCCAGGCGGGTGCGGTCTTGATGGGACCAGTATTGAGTCGGTTTGCCGCTTGGGTTTGCGACCAGTGTGCCGAGGCTGGAGTGCGGAAGGTTGGGGCGTTCATGCGCGAAGGGGCTATTCTTGGCCAATTGATCCAACGCGAGGCGGACCGGCGTGGACTAGACCTGCAGGTGCTGCCCCTGTATGCCAACCGGAAGTCCACCGACCTGGCGGCCATTGGCCGGCTCACAGCTAATAATCTCATCGATTGGCTGAACCGTCGCCAGACCTTGCCGGTCAAGACTGTCTTAGCCCACTTCGGCTTGAGCTCTGCCGATTGCCGTGGCTTACCGCTTGCGCCGGAGCAAAAGTTGGACAAACCCGAAGACATCCTCGCGCTGGCGCAATTCCTGTTCAGGCCTGAGGTGGCCCGGCGTATCGAAGCCTGCAGTGCTGAGGAACGGCGGAAGGTGGTCGATTACTTGCGGCCCTGGCTTGAGGATGGCGGCCCAGTGGGCGTGTGCGACATCGGCTACAACGCCTCGACCCAGTTCCAACTCCATCGCATCCTGCAACTGGAAAACCAGCCTGCCCGAATCATCGGCTGCTATCTAGTCACCTGCGAGACCGCTGCCAGCCGGGCGTTGGAGGGATTGGACGTGCGGCATTTTTTGGGGCATTTCGGTCATCCGGCTTGGCTGTTCCAAGCCTTTTTGCGTTCGCCAGCCTTCATGGAACAGCTCTTGGCAGCGCCCACCGGCACCACGCTCGGTTACCAGCGCCAGGCCGACGGCTCCGTCCAGCCCGTCTTGGACCAGATGCGATTCGGGCCTGAGCTGCTTGCCCGCCAACGGGCTTTTCAAGAAGGCATCCTGTGGTATCAGACCTTGTGGTTCTGGGCTTGTGGTCAAAAGCCCCAGCTTCTGGCCGGCCAAACTGAACTGGCGCAACGGCTGTTGCACGAGCTGGACGCTGCTTTGCCGGCCATCTTGGCACGGGCAGCCGCTTTCCCATCCCAGGCGGAGTTGGAGCACTTCTGTCAACTGCCGCTGGACGATTTCTACTTTGCCGAGGGGATTAAACCGATTTGTTCAGCCCGTGAACAAGCGTTGCTTCGGCAGAGAGGCTACGCTGGGATCGTGCGTGAGCAGGGCGTGTTGTGGCCCCAAGCAGTCCACCAACTCGAACAACCTCGAGCTGCAGAGGACTTTTTTGCTTACGGCAAAGCGATGTTGTTGGGCCGCACCGACCGGGCCGGGCAAGGCCCAGAGCCCAATCTGAGCGTAGTGGTTTTACCTGCCAGCGAAACCGATCGGCTGCGAGCCTGCCTGGCCAGTGTATGTGCAGCCAAAAACCCCCGGCAGATAGCGCTCACGCTGATCGAACCTACCTCCGCTCTTAGCCCAGCTCGGTCGCCCGTCGCGTTGGCAGCGGCGGGTTTCGAACGTCAACTAGCCGAGCTCACCCTGCTTGCGCTGACACCGGACCGATCGCTGAACCAGCTCCTGAACCAAGCAGTGGACCATGCTCAGGCGCGCTGGGTTGTGTTTGTGGACCCGAGCCAGGCTCTGCCGGCGGGCTGGGACAGTGCTTTGGAACAAGTCTTTGCGAACCCCGCTGTGGGCGCAGTACGGCTCGGCGACGCTTCGGCGGCCTGCAGTCGCACTGCCAGCCGGCCTGCTGCATCGCCTCCTTGCTGGGCCGTGCGCCGACAAGCCTACATCGAAACACGCGGCTTGCCCGAGCAAGCAAATCTAACGGCTGCCGTAGCCCAGCTTTGGACCGAGCTGGAACAGTTGGGCTGGCAATGCACCGAGGCATCGTGGAACGCGTTAGCCGGCGCAACCGCGACAGCCTCAACCTCCGTGCGGTCCGACACCGAACCAATTTCCTCACCGCCGGTTTCCAACCCTAACCTTGCCAGCGCTAACCAGCCCACACAGCCATCGGTGGCGCAAGCCGGATCGATGCAACCGGACCAGGCGATCAAGCCCGCCCAGCCCAAGCCTGGCTCGGGGCTAGACGCTGAGCCGATGACGGTCGATTGGGTCGGCTCGTTTCTTGACCACGGCAGCTTGTCGCATGTGAATCGCGAGCTCACGGCAGCCCTGGCGCGTCAGAGTGGGCTGAGGATTCGCCGCCGTCACAACGGCGCACCGGCTGCGCCTGGGTTCGAAGCCTTGGCGCGTCAGTTGGCCGACTCGGCTTCCGGCTCAGCGGCTGTGACCGTGCGCCATGGTTGGCCGCCGGATTGGTCCCGGCCAACGCGGGGCAAACTGGTGGTGATTCAGCCTTGGGAATATGGCGCATTGCCAGTCGCGTGGGTGCAGGCGGCCTCGGCAGTGGACGAGTTTTGGGTCCCGAGCCGATACGTGCAGCAGGTTTACATCGAGTCCGGCATTCCAGCCGCCAAAGTGCATGTGGTGCCCAACGGGATTGACCCGGATCGATTCAACCCTCAGGCCACGCCTCGGTCCTTACCCACGTCCAAGGGGTTCCGATTCCTATTTGTAGGCGGCACCATTTTCCGGAAAGGGGTGGACCTGTTGCTGGACGTTTACTTGCACACGTTCAGCGCAGCAGACGACGTGTGCTTGGTGATCAAAGACTTCGGGGGCCAGAGCGTGTATGCTGGCCAAACGCTGGAAGAGCAAATCCGCGCTGCACAAGCGCGCCCAGATGCGCCAGCCATCCTGTATCTTAACGAAGAATGGGCGCCGGAGGAACTGCCCGGCCTTTACACGGCCTGCCATTGCCTGGTGCATCCGTATCGGGGCGAAGGGTTCGGATTGCCTGTGCTGGAAGCCATGGCGTGCGGCCTGCCGGTCATCGTCACTGCTGGAGGCGCAACCGACGACTTTGTGCACGATGCTTTTGCCTGGCGCTTGCCCGCCCAACGCAGGCCCTTGGGCGATACCGTCGGCAGCCTCAAGCTGGTCCGACCAGGCTGGGTGCTGGAGCCGGACCGAGACGCCTTGCGCCAAGCACTGCGCCAGGCCTTCAGCCAGCCTGACTTGTGCCGGCAACGGGGTCAGCTCGCCGCCCAGCACGCCCGGCAGTTCTGGACTTGGGAGCACGCAGCGCGTCGCGCCGCAGACCGGATGCGAGCGTTGGCCCGGGCCGATTCACAGACACAGCCCGAGGGTGGGCACCGCCAAGATCAACCTGCCACAGTGTCGGCTGCCAGTTCAACCTCGCCAGCCGCCGCACGCAGGCCCCAGACGCCTCTGCCTTTGCCGGCCTGTGCGTTGGTCGGTCACTTGGGCCAGGCGCGGCGCTTACTGGAGCAACACAAACTCCCTGCCGCCTGGGCAGCAGCCTGCGCGGCGCTCAAGCAACGCCCGTTTCATCCTGAAGCCTGGTTGCTACTGGCCGAGATCGCTTTTGCGGCTGGGGATGGCGAGGATGCCCGGCTCTGCGCTGAACAAGCCCGATGCATGGCGCCCGGGTTCAAGCCTGCGCGCAAGTTCCTTAACCGTCGTCTCAAGGGCGGCAGCCGACCGCACTGGCTGCAGTTGCCCAGAGCTGTCGGGCCGGGCCCATGCGGCGGGGCAAAACCGCGGCTAACCGTCTGCCTGATCGCTCGCAACGAAGAACGGTTCATCGGTCAATGCTTGGAATCGGTGCGTGGGGTGGCTGACCAAATTGTGGTGGTGGACACCGGATCGACCGACTGGACCAAGCAAATCGCGGAACGGTTCGGAGCTGAGGTGTATGACTTTGCCTGGTGCGACGATTTCAGCGCCGCCCGAAACGCCGCCTTGGAACGAGCCACCGGCGACTGGGTCCTGATGCTCGATGCGGATGAACAAGTGCGCACTGACGACTGGCCGACGCTGAAACAGGAGCTGGCTGAACCCAGCGTCATCGCCTATCGGCTCCCGATCCTGGATGTGGGCCATGAGACCGAAGGCTGTTCGTATGTGCCGCGACTGTTCCGCAACGCGCCGGGCTTGTTTTACGTCGGCCGCGTGCATGAGCAGGTCTTTTCCAGTATCGAGGTACGGCGGGCTGAGTGGGGTTTGGAAAATCGCTTGGGCCGGACCACCTTGATCCACCACGGCTACACTTCGGAACTGACGCGCCAGCGCCAAAAGGTGCAACGGAACCTGGCACTGTTGGAGCGCGCGTTGCAGGAGATGCCCGACGAACCGCACCTGCTGATGAATTACGGCCTGGAATTGATTCGATCCGGCCAAAAGCTGTCCGGGTTGCGTCAATACGAAGCTGCGTTCCAGCGGCTATCGGCGCTGCCACCAGCGCAGGTGGTGCCCGAGCTATGCGAGACGTTGCTCACTCAGTTTACCAGCCACTTGCTTGGTGCGGGCCAGTTCGACCGCGTCGTCCAAGTGCTGCACTCGCCGTTGGCCAAGGCCGGCGGGCTAACTGCCTCGATGCATTTTACGCTCGGCTTGGCGTTGATGGAGCTCGGCCAATACGACCAGGCGGCTGAACAGATGCGCCATTGCCTGGCCAAACGCGATCTGCCAGCCCTGTCGCCTATCAACCCCGAAATCCGTAAGGCCGGCCCGAACCACTGCCTGGCGTTGTGCCTGACACGCCTGCAGCAGACCGAGGCTGCGGCAGAGGCGTTTGCCGCTGCCTTGGCTGAAGATCCCAAGTTGCGCCCGCTTCGACGCGATTACGCCCAGTTCTTGGCCCAAACCGGTCAACCCATCGAGGGTCTGAAACTGCTGCACCAGCTCATTGGCGAAGAGCCCACCGACCCCGCCACCTGGGCTGTGGGTGGTGAGATCGCGTTGAGCCGGCCCGAGTTCATCGAGTTTGCCTGCGACTGGACCGGTGAAGCGCTGAAGCATTGCCCGGGTGTGCCGCAGCTCGTGACTCAGCGAATCCAAGCGCTCCTGTTGCACCACGATGTGCGTGAGGCGGCTGAGATAATCCGGTCTTTGCCACTGCCACGCGCTGCTCGGTTCGAGGCCGCTTTGGTGCTGTGCCAGCTGCTGTCGGACGCGGAGCCAAGCCAGCCTGCTGCGCCTGAGCCGCAGGTCAGCCGCGAATTTGTGTGGTGGTACCGCCTACTGCTGGAGCGCAATGCCGAGGCCCTGGTTGGCATCGTTCACAGCAAGCTAGATCGGTTAGCCCAGGTCTTGCCCACGGCATCGGACTTGCTGAGCAAAGCCTTAGCCGAAGCGGCCCAGCCCGTGGCAGTTTGAGGCCGCTTCGCGCCACAGAGTGAGCTGGAAACCGAATTTGATCTGCTAACCCACGGGGACGGTGGCTCTGAACCGGCTGAGTCATCTTTGGAAATCACACGCCAGCACTGCCCCAGCCCAAACGGCGGCCGCGGGGCAGACCGACCTGGCTCACTTGCAGGGTTCGGCTGGCCAGCGTGCCCAAGCCGGTGCCACTGCTTTGCTAGCGCCTGGCCCAGCATCCAACCTCCCGCCCCAAGCCGGCCCGTCGCAGGGCGAAGCTTCGATCGCAGGTACGGACGGGCCATTGGCAAGCCGGAAGAAGAGGCTGCTATTTGTCGAAGGTGACGCCGTGACCTTGCGCGGCTTGGGCCGTGTGCTGGAGCCGCGACGCGCAGACTGGGACATGGTCTTTGCGGTCAACACCGCCGACGCCCTGGCGGCTCTAGACCGGGAACCGTTCGATGCGGTTGTGGCGGGGCTGAACCTGTCCGGCACCACCGGTGTGGGGTTCCTGAACGAGGTGGCCAAACGCCACCCCCGCCTGGTGCGGTTTATCCGCTGCACATTCGAGGAACGGCGCGGGCTGAAGGGCTTCGCCGGCTCTGCACCGCAGCATTTCCCCACCGACTTGGACGCCGACGAGGCACTGAACGTAGTGCGACGGGCGTTGCTGATCGAGGAATGGTTTGGCAACCCGGCTATCAAAGCGCTGCTGACTAAGTTGCGCAAACTGCCCACCCTCCCCTCGCTGTATAGCCAGCTCCTGCACGAGCTGCAGTCGCCCAATGTGGCCGTGGACACCGTAGCCCAGCTCATTGCCAAAGACCCGGTCATGACCGCCAAGATGCTCCAATTGGTCAACTCAGCTTACTTCGCCATGCCCCGGCAAATCACCGACCCGGTCGAGGCCGTCATGATCCTTGGCTTGGAGCGAGTGCGGTCGTTGATCCTGCTGGCGCAAGTGTTCTCCCAGTTCGACAAGACTCAGTGCGAGGGCTTCCAGCTTGAGGAACTGTGGCGCCATTCAGTGGCGGTGGGCACCTACGCGCATCTGATTTGCCAGGCCGAACGGAAACCTACCGCCCTGGCCGATCAAGCCTTCACCGCCGGGCTGCTGCACGACCTGGGCAAACTACTGCTGGCGGGCAACCTGCCCCAGGCTTATGCCCAAGTGCTGGAACAAGCCCAGCGCCGCAAGGTGCCCACGCGCACCGTCGAATTCGAGCTGTTCGGCACCACTCATGCCGAGCTGGCCGCATGTCTGCTGGGCACTTGGGGCTTGCCGTTGGGTATTCTGGAAGCTGTGGCTTGGCATCATCAACCCGCACTGTCTGATGACACCACCTTCTCGTTACTGACCGCAGTGCATGTGGCAAATGCCATCGACCACGAAAAACGTGCACCTCCAGCCGATGCGCTCGTGAGCCTGATGGACCCGGCTTACATCCAGCGCTTGGGCTTGGCCGGGCGGCGCAACCGCTGGCGTGAAACGTGTCAGTGCCCAACCAAGCCGCAAGACGAGCCACTCGGGTTCGTCTGAAGTCGACCCGGCCCGGCTAGCGAAGCAAGCCCCGCGCACCAGTGTCACCGTTGTCTCCAGCAGCCCGTAGCCCGGCTGCGCGCTGCCATCGGCCAAGCTCAACGGGCCGGCTTCAGCCGCAGCACAGTCAGCGAGTGCGCAGGAAAGCTATACTGGAAGTTGGGGCTGGGCACTTGGACAATGTTGGTTTTGGGTGCGACCTTGGTGGGCTGTTCGAGGCTGTTTTCGTCCGCGGGGCTATCCGAAGTCAGCACCACAGCCACGGCTTGGCTGTTGAGTTGGTTGACACCTTGAATCTGGACAGCGGTGTCGATGGGCTGGCTGGCTACGTTGACGACCTTGAGGATGATGTCGCCCCTGGATTCAGCCAGGCTCGCGCTGGCGTAAAGGGATTCAACCCGCGGCAACTCCACATCATGCACCAGCCGGTTGTCCAAGTAGCACCGCACACGCTGGCCTTTGAGCTCGATGCGAATATCATACCATCGACCCGTCTCGATCCGTCCGTCCACCTCGCCCAAGATGCTGCCGGCCTTCTCGATGGCATGCCGGCGGTTGCCCCAGCCGCCCAGGTTCCACCACGATTTGGCCTGGTCATCCTGCACACCGAACAAGATCAAAAACCCTTCGGCACCACCCAACTTCCGGGCTTTGAGCGAATAGGTGTAATCGGTCCAACCTTTGTCGCCTGTGATTGCTCGCACGTTCTCCGCGCGACTGCTCTGCCGCAGCACCCCGTCTTGGACGGCCCACCGGCCCTGGCCCAGTAGCCGCCAGCCTTCGGTCCCCTTCGCAAAGTCGCACGCAAATAGCGTCTCACCGTTGCGGGTGACTCGGATATCCTTGAACTCGGCTTCAGTCAGCCAAGTGCCCACACCAATGGCGCCACCTAGCGGCTCAGCGCTCCAAGCCGGTGCCTCCAAGCGCACGGGCAGCACCACATCGCCCCGGTGCAGGCTGAACAGTTGCTGGACGTAATAGCTGGGTAGGCCATAAACGCGGCTGCTGTCGAAATTGATCAGATTAATCGGCCAGCGTTTGTGGTGCACGTTGACAAACAGCGGCGCATAAGCGGCCATCACCACCACATCGCCGTTGCGTTCCAGGCCGGTCATGAAGGCCGCCTCGCCCAATGCACCCCAAAGGTTGCCCTGACCGGCGCCGGAGGTGACTGCATACTCGCCCACAAACACCTTCGGGCCAGTCCGAGGGTACGAATCGTATTTGCGGGCCTGACGCATGAAAAACTCCGGGTTGTTGTAATAGTGCTCGTCCACAATGTCCGGGGGCGGGTCCTTCGGGTAACCACCCCACACATTGGCGATGAGCTGGACCTGCGGATAGCGGCTTTTGATGGCGTGATAAAACAGCGCCCAACGCTCCGCATAAGCCGGCCCGCCGTTTTCGTTGCCAATCTCCACGTACTTCAGGTTGAACGGCGCCGGATGCCCATGGCGGGCGCGTAGGCTGCCCCAGACGGTGTTGGTGGGGCCGTTGGCGTACTCGATTGCGTCCAGGGCGTCTTGAATCCAAGGCCCCATCTGGTCCAGCGGCACCACCTCACGATGCGACATGCCGGCATTGATGCAAAACACCGGCTCAGCACCTAGGTCTTCGCACAGTTGCAGGTATTCGTGGAACCCCACGCCATGCGTGGCCCAGTAACCCCACAGGTTCCACAGCGGCTTGCGATGTGCCGGGTCGCCTACCGTGTCCTTCCACCGATACATGTGCGCCACATCGTCTCCTTCGACCCAGCAGCCGCCTGGGAACCGCATAAACGCTGGCTTTAGCCCAGCCAACATCTCGCACAGGTCCGGCCGCAATCCGTGCCCTTTCCAGGTCTTCTGCGGCATCAGCGAGACCATGTCCAACCACAGCGTGCCTTTGCCGTTGGCCTGCACACTGAGCTGGCCGCGCGGGTCCGTCTCAGCCGGGCTCAGCTCATGCCGCAACGTTTGCCACCGGTCGGTCAACCCGCGCAACTCGCCCTGAGCCAAGACACGGCCGGACTGGCTCTCCAGCCGCACAGTCAACGGGCCGGTAAAGCCGCCAGTTGATCGTGCCGCCAAACTGAGGACGTAAGTCTCGCCCGCCACCAGGTTCATCCCCCAATAGCCCTGGTTGCGGAGGGTGACCGCCCCGTTTAACCGGATGCGCAGGCTCCGGCGATTGAACGGGTTCAGCGGGCGACTGGTGTCGATGCTCCAGTCGCTTTTGCCCTCCGGCTCTTGCTCCAAGACCCAATGTTCGGCCTGCCGATCCGAATCTTCGAATGACCGGTTCCGAACCAGCTCAGCGTAAATGCCGCCGTCAACCGAGAGGTTGATGTCCTCGAAAAAAATGCCCCACAACAATGGGCTGATCCGAGCACCGGGGCGGTCCGCTTGCACCGTGAGCGTGGCTGGAGCCCCACCGCTCACCGAATGCACAGCGACACTCGTTCCGACCAGGACTGCAACGACTGTGAAAGCCGGGCCAATGCGCATACGCCCCTTCGCATATGAAACCCGCGCCTCCCGCGCAAGCCTGTTCGCACTAGCGATGGCATGGGACGCGCGTCCCATTTTCGCGCCTCCCGCCGGCTTACGTCGGCGGCTACCGATTCCCCCGTAGCCGCCGCCGTCAGGCGGCAGACTTGACGGAGCCTGCGGATCAATCCGCCGGCTCACGTCGGCGGCTACAGATTCCACCGTAGCCGCCGCCGTCAGGCGGCGGACCTGACGGAGCCTGAGGATCAATCCGCCGGCTTACGCCGGCGGGTACCGATTCCCCCGTAGCCGCCGCCGTAAGGCGGCGGACTTGGGCGACTTGGCAGATTCAATCCGCCGGCTTACGTCGGCGGCCACGAATTCCTCCGCCGACTTACGCCGGCGGCTACCGTTGCACGCGCACCAGGCAGCCTGCACCACCCTCCAGCCTCAGCTCAACCCGCCCTTGCACAGGGGCTGACCATTGGCCTGTGCTCGGATCGAAGGTTTGAAGTGGCCCGGGCCCACGCAACCCGACCACAACGTTTGTCTTGTAGTCCAAGTTCGCCACCACCACATGCGTCGCGGCTGATGCCCCGGTCCGGTCCTTCGGCCCAAAGCACCCCAGCAACACACCTCGAACCCGTTCAGGCGGTCGATACCTCATGGCTGGCACTGGCGGCTCGAGCTGGAAGGGTGCCTCGACCGGCAACGGTTCAGCCCCCTCAGGCAACATGCCCGCATGATAAACCCCTACCGAGCGTAGTGGCTGCAGTTGGCGCGCAGTGGCGACAAACTCACGATTGAGCCGCTTGGCCGCATGGTAAAGCGGCGTGGGCGTGCCGTCCGGCAAGGCCATGCCGCCTTGGTGATTCGGACAGCAATAGATGTAGTAGGAGATGCCCTGGGCGCCATAGGCCAGCGTGGTATAGACCAAATACCGCAACTCCTCAGCCCCAGGCACACGCATGCTGGGGGCCCAAGTGCTGGCTTGAACGATTTGCAAAAACGGTAGCCCAGCCTCCAACGCCGCGCGCCGCACCAACGCCAGGTTCAGGAAGTACTGCCCGTTATCCCCATTCACAGCGAACTGGTAATGATCGTAGCTCAACAGCGCCGGTTGCACCTGCTGGATGAACTGGCGCAAGTGCGCTTGGTAAGCCGTCACCACTGTGCCGGTGTTGCCAAGCTGCGCGTTGCTAGCATAGGTGGGGAACAGATTAATGTAGGCCAAATGCGCCGGGTCGCGCTCCCGCACATATCGCACCAGCCGCCCCAACGCCGCAAACTGGGCTGCATTAGGCTCGTCAGTGATGAAGTAGGCATACAACGCCGGATGCAGTCGCACCCGATCAATCAATGCATCCAGTTCAGCCCGCTTTTGGGGGTCGTCCAGCGACGCCGGGTTCAACAACGGATGCGTCAACTGCGCACGCAAACCGTGCCGAGCTGCGGTGTCCAATTCAGCCTCACCGCACCACACCAGGTTCCAGCCCCCTTCAGCCATCTGCCGGGCGGTGGCCTCGGTCAAAGCTGGTCCGCACCAGTAAGTGACAATCGGCGTGCCCACGGTCCAGGTGCTGGGCGGTGGTTGTCCAAGCGCATAACCTGCCACCCAACAGACCAATACCACGCTCAAGTGCAATCCAGTCGCCCGCATGCCCGTCGGTGTGCCCCATCTCCCGTACCCATTCAAGCCCAGAAGCGCAACGATGGAACCTGGCCAAAGCGCGCCCGGGCCACGCCGAAGCCCCCAGAACCTGTTCAAAGCTACGGTGGGCTCCCTAGCCTTCGGGCTGCTGTGGCCACAGTCGATCCGGAACACGCAACCCCGACCACCGGGCCTTTTCGGCTGCGCAGGATAACCGCGGTCTCAATTCGGCACTCCAGCCTTGATCAGACGCTGCCCACAGCGGGCCAAACCGTAGTGCGCGCGTTACCTAACCCAAAGAACCGGAGCGGGTGAAGGGAATCGAACTGGTTGTGTCGGGGAGCCGGGTCGGTGCAAAACCAGCGGCAGACGCCACCTCGACGCAAAATCCAGTGCTGGGGTTCCCGGGTGCGAAATGGGCGCCTACAGACCCGAAACTCACCCGTCTGAAGTTGCCGCGGAGGAAAACGACGCGTTGGACCTGAAGACCGGCGCATTTCAGTTTTTGAGCGGACGGCAGCGGGGGTAGGTGCTAGAACGGCGCCATGAATACAACCTGCTTGTCTGCTCGTGTTTGTTCGTGTGGTCGAGCGCATGGTCCGGCTTCGTTGCCGGTGGTGGCGGCCGAATTGGCCGTCTAGCTGGAAGCGGCCGTGCAACAGTTCGTCGCCGCCAGCGATCAAAACCTCGGCCACTTGGAAATGGAGGTGCAGCGCCAGACCCAGGAACTGCAGCGCCGGGCCGTGGAGGCCGGCGCCCAAGCCAAGGCCGACGCCATCCTACCCTGCTGTCCGGTCTGCCACCAGCCGGTGAGCCGCCTGACTGAGGGCCACGAGCGCACTTTTCGCACCCGCTTCGGGCCGGTCACCCTGCGGCGCACCCGCGGCTAGTGCCGCCGCTGCAAGAAGTGGCGGTTTCCGTCCGATGCGGTGCTGGGGCTGGAGGACAGTGCCGGTGCTTCGGCTGCGGTGCAGGAACTGGCGGCGCTGTTGGCCAGCAAAATGCCGATGGAGGAGCTGCTGGGCGCGTTGGAGGAGGGCAGCTCGGCGCGGGAAACAGTGGCTCGGGAAGTGGCCTATCTGCGGGAGCACCAGGGTCGGATGGACTATCGCGACGCCCAACGCCGGAAGGAACCGGTGGGCAGCGGGGCGGTGGAGGCGACCTGGGCGCAGTATCAGTGCCGGTTCAAGCGCACGGGACAGTTTTGGAGTCCGGCCGGGGACGAAGCGCTATTGTGTTTGGACACCTTCTGGCGCAACGAGCGTTGGCATCTGCTCTTCCCCAGACCTCCCAACCTGTCCAAAAACTGAAATGCCCCGCCGCCGGCCTGGGACCCCCAGGGTGCTTGACACCGTGTGGGGAGGTGCAGCTTTATTCCTTCCGCACGTGAGCGGGGCTTGCATAGCCATTAGCTAGCCGCCAAATCGCACATATCGGCTTGAAGACCCGGAACGGCCACTCACTCCCGTCGAAGTGGATGCCATGATACGTCGGCTTACAAGCCCATCGATGTGGCCGCGGCCCCAGAGCGACCTCCTTGCCGTTGTGAATTTCCTCGTCATAAGCGTATGCCGGCCGTCGCGTGTCGAACACAACGAGTGCTGCCCCGAAATAGAGGAGCACTAACGCAAAGGCGATTGCAGCAACCCCAAAGATATGCTTTCGCACTCCGAACATAGACAGTGACGTTACGGGAGCCAGCGCGGCCTTTCATGGCCGCCGTGTCGTTTCTCGGTTGTCTTCTCAGTGCATCGGCGGCAAGTGCTCAGGTCGTTGTAATTACCGTCGCCTCGGCCTTCGTACAGCACGCTCGGATTTTTTCGGACAAGCTCATTGACCCTGGCACAGAAGTCGGTCGCCCCGTCGAGAGCGGCACCGAGCTCGTAGGCCTGTTCGTCATACTCATCAACGGGAGCACCCACCCTCCGCTTCCAGTCACTGATCGTCTTCAACTCCTGATCGCTAAAGCCGGCATAGTGGCCCACTAGACCGTACATGATGTTGCCCAGGATGGCGCTCCTCACACATTTGCCGCAAAGCGTAACGGAACGTCCGCACCCAACCTCTGCCCCCTTGTCCTTCGTCCCACATGACGTGCCTTTATTGAATTGGAAGAAGTCAGGATCTTTGTAGCGCATATTCCCATTTGCCCAAGGGATGTAATCGCCAATTTTGTTCCTGCCCGGGTTCTGTTGCTTCCATTTGTCCCAGCCCGCTTTTAGAGCCTTGATTTCGTCCAAAATCCACTCGTCGATGATCGCGCCGCAAACCCCGGCGCAGCTGACCTTCTTAGGTGCTCGCCCATCCGGATCGAGATACTCGGTCGGATTGTTCGCAACCAAAGCGTAGATGTTCAATCCACCCTTCGTGTCCACAGGGTCTCTGCTGAGGCATCTGCCGCTGCTGGCGCTGTAGGCGCGGTATTCGTAGAGCACCAGGTCGGTGGTGGGGTCGGTGCGCTTGGTCGAGAAGCGGAAGGGGTTCAGGGTGGCAGCGGGGCCGGAAGCACGAATCGGTTCGCCGAAGGGACCATATTCGTAATGGGCGGTGGGTGAGCCGTCCGAGGCGGCGGACAGGGCAACGACATTGCCATTCCCATCGTACGCGGCGAAGTGCGTCCCCGCAGCAGGGCCGGAGCCGGTATGCAGCGTCACCCAAAGCAACCCGCCGACGCCACCGGCGCCGTCTGTGGTGCCGGAGAGGTCCAAGCCCCACACGTAGCTGCGCACCAGGGCGTTGTCGCTGGCCCGCAGCTCGACGATGTGCCGCCCAAACAACACCGGATCGCTCACGAATTTCAGATCTCCCGTCACTTGCCAACTGCCGGAGCTGCCGTCGGACGTAATCTGACGAATACGACGACCCAAAGCGTCGTACTGCCATTCAACTCGCCGCCACGACGTCTGTGGCGTCTCCGAGCGGCTCTGCACACGAATCAAGCGGTTCTCCGCATCCCACGTGTAGTTCCACCGACCATCGGAGGTCGTGTTTCCATCAAGATCGTAGGTGAACTGTTCAGGTGTCCGAGGAACGAAGAGGTTCCCTGTGATGGTGGGCTCGCCCGAAGCGGTCACTGTCACCTGTTGCCATAATGGCCCTGATGCGTTGTTCACACTTAGTTCTTTGCGGAAATACTCGCCTTTCCGATACGCCAACTCTCCATTCAAATACACCGGATTCGTCGCCAATGCAATCCCAATAATATCCACATACCCAGGCACAGTACGTTGACTGTACTGGTTCAGCAGGTTGGCCGTGTAAAGGCTTTCACGCAGGTTCCAGCCGTTGCCATCACCGCCACGTCGTGGCACCTTGCGATTACCTATGTCATCAAACCCATACTCAAACTGTTGTCCAGCCACAGGAGTGCCGTCTGGCCAGTATTTCCTACCTGCAATCACCTGGCCCAATCGGTCGTACTCGTACAGCCAGTATGAACCGTCTGAAAGGGTAACCCGCACTCGCTGGTTCGCATCGTTGTAGGTGTATGCGAACGAGGCCAGGGTGGAACCTGTCCCTCCAATGTTGGAAATCTGCCTCAGGCGATTCAGATTGTCGTACTGCTTGGTTGTGACCATCCGCCGCACACCGTTGGCGGCAGGGCGTTGAAAAAAGCCGTTTTCGGAGGAAAAAATGCAAAAATCCCAATGCTTTCGAGGGTTGTTTTTCCAAAACAGCCATTTTTCAACAACCTGCTAACCGCAAACACAATGAAGCACTTATCACTTTAGGAGCAAACCAACTGCAACATCAAGGTTAATCGGTCCGCGCACGCCTCCGACTGCGTGGGATTCTGTCCCGACCAATCCCTCTACTGCGTAGCCTATTTATCAGCACCGGCTGCATCGCCTTGTTCTGGAACAACATTTCCCTTCTCTCGGAGGTCACGGATGTATGCCGGTTCTTTACCGTTGTTGTGTCTCCTGTCTAAATCGTCAATGTACTCAAAAATGCGTTCCCCAGTGAAATCCCGAATATCTTGCATCGCTTTCTCAACATTCACCCCCATCAACTCAGCCTTTTTAAGCACCCAATATTGTGCTTTGATCAAAGCCGCCTCTGCAGCAGCCTCGTTACCCACTCGTTTTTCAAGCACGTAAAGGTGGAAATATGTCAAATGAAGCAACAGAGCACGGCCTATCGGCTCTAGAACAGTTGCTTCTTCCAACAAACGAGCGTTTTTCTGCAGGCATTCTCTAGCATGGTCTACATCGCCTTGAAGGTAGCTCCTCATTAGCTCCTCGCTCTGCCGGACGATTTCCTCCTGCCGGATTTCTGTCAATCGCCTGCACGATAGCTGTCTGACTTTGTATCCAACCGCAATTGCTCCTACCAGTAGCATGGGAAACAATATAATAAGAAACCGGCGCGCATTCATCTGAAGTCGCATGGTCAATTGCCGTTAATCGCAGCACATCTTGTTGCGTGCGATAAAATCTGCTTGCTTCTCTCTGCATGCCTTTAGCCCAGCGGATAAAGCGGCCTCAGGGCTATCGAATCCCCCAGAGATGGGAATGTCTCCTCTTACCTCTTCCCAGTCCCTGGAACCCGCCAGTTCCCTCCAATATCCAGCCTCTCCAGTCCACAAGCGCCCTAGCCAGGAACGGCATTCGCACGCTTCATATCTCACTTTGAACCACGCAACCCAACCATAGTGATCCCCTAGGTTTTCCAAAAGATTCTTAGCAGCTTCCTCAATTGCTTCCCCCGGGGTCATTGGCGAATGTTCAATACACGTGCTCAAACCGTGTGCAATCGCCTCCTCGATCATGCCGCATGTGGCGGCGGCAGCAGTCGCCCCGGCCCCATATAGTAGGTCAACCAACTCGACCGACGTATAGAGTTGCGCCAAGTTCGCCACCACCTTTTCGACGTTTGGACTATATCCTGCCGGCATAACCCTGATTATGCAACCGGTGCGGTGGCATCCAGGAGTACATAGGCCCAGTAAATCGACCCGGCTTGGGCCGCAGTTGTTCACAAAGAGATACGAAATCCCATCAACTGAGAGCCTAGTCTTCTCGTGAAGCATCGCTTCAAACCCCATCTCTCCAATCGGATCCCGGCTCAGCCAGCGACCCAGCGTGGGACTGTAGGCACGGTATTCATACAACACCAGGTCGGTGGTGTTGTCGGCGCGCTTGGTGCTGAAGCGGAAGGGGTTCAGGGCGGCGGCGGGGCCGGTGATGCGGAGCGGTTCGCCGAAGGGGCCGTACTCGTAGCGGGCGGTGGGCGAGCCGTCCGAGGCGGAGACCAGAACCACCACGTTTCCATTTCCATCGTAGGCGGAGAAGTGGGTCGCGACGGGTGAACCGTGATGCGTGAACATCAGCAACCCGCCCACGCCCCCTGCACCTTGCTCCGTGCCAGAAAGGTCCAAGCCCCAAACGTAGGTGCGCACCAGGGCGTTGTCGGCGGCATTCAGCTCAGCAATATGGCGGCCAAACAGGGTCGGATCGCTCACGAACTTCAGGTCTTCGGTGACCACCCAGGCGCCCGAATTGGCGTTCCAGGTCCAGGTGGTCTGCCGAATCCGACGGCCCACGGCGTCGTAGGTCCAGTCCACGCGCCGCCAAGACCCTTGCGGTGTGTCAGTGCGAGTCTGCACCCGAATCAACCGATTCTCAGCGTCCCAACGATACTGCCAGCGTCCATCCTGCGTCAAGTTGCCATCGGCGTCGTAGGTGAACATCCCCCGCAAGGCGCTCACAGACATCCGCGTGGTTGAGGAGAGGCTTAGCATGAGCGCACCTGAAGCAATTCCGCTACCAAGCTGGCAGGCGCATCGTGTGAGACGCGCACCACCCAACCATCCGGCCGCACCACCTCGGCGGCCCAACCGGATGTTCTGGGCAATCCATCCAACTTCAGCTCCTGCCAGACCGGCTTGGCCTTGGCATCAGCCAAAGCCTGGGCTCGATCTTGGGTGATCCATTTGCGCAGGGTGGACAAACCCAGACGATGGCGGGCGGCAAACTCTCCCTGCAACAGACCGGATTGTTCATATTGGCAGACCCAATGGGCGCGTTCGTCAGGAGTGGAACGCGGCCGGCGCTGCTTCGAACATGCAAGGGCATCATTCACGCCCCGCCTTTTACCCACCCCAACTATCCGTCAGCCATATGCACCCCACCCGACGCTTACGATCAAACCGCATTTTTGTGCCTTGAGCGGCACCCAGAATCAGCGCCCCCTTCCGACGCTTGCGTAGCTACGGGCGTGGCGGTGGATACTGCTCAAGCCATATCGCAGGGTCATTGCCGTAATCCTTCCCAGTCACAGCGCGGAGGCGTGCAATGATTGTCGCGATGGCATTTGAGCGTGCGGTCTCGACTATCCGATCAAGATGTGACCCTGACACTTGCTTTGAACCGGATGGGAAGTATTTGACAGCATATTCCAGCAGTTCCGACAGAGCAGCGGAATTGGTCGCCTCCTCTGCCTGTCTTTTGACTTCCTCCAGAACTGTCACTTGGCCGTCTGCAAAGGCAACCCGAATTTTCAGCACGACGTATTTGGTCGTAACCACGCCGCAAATGCCCAAGAGAACCAAAAGTGCCAACGAGAGCCATAACGTTATCGAGAGGCGAGGAAATGTCATCTTAGTCAGATGGCTGCTGTGCTGGCTGTTGCTACTTGCAATTGAGGGCACACTTCTTCGCGGCTTCTTGCGCCCAAGCCTTGCAGTTGTAAGAGGTCCAGTGGTATGCCCGCGCCGGCGGCACATTCTTGATGCAATCCTTCACCTCCTCATCAGTAGCATCGGTGCCTAGTTTCCCAGCACTGCCCCCATGCTGGAGAACGCTCGTTGAGCGCGTGCATGTTTTACACCGGCTGGGATTGAACGCTTTCTCCTGCACAACACCACCTTGGTAGAAGCCGTAGCCCCAAAGATTGCCGCGCTCGTCAATGTGCTGCACGTAACAGTGCTGCCCACCGCATTTGTTGGCCAGATCGTCCATCCAGTCAGTGGGGTTTATGTCTCTTTGGCAGATCGCGAACCCTTTGGGATATTTTGGCGGCTTGGCCGGACTCACCTGGCACACGTGTGGAGGTCCCAAAGGGGCGATCCAACCGCCGCACTTCGGACACGGATTGCCGCCTGAACCTGGAATGAACCTGCCGTCCACGTCGAAGCGCTTCTGGCAGTCGTTACCCACAAACCCGTACAGCACCTCGCCACCCTGCTCGCCGATTGGATCCCTGCTCAGCCACCGGCCCAGGGTGGGGCTGTAGGCGCGGTATTCGTAGAGCACCAGGTCGGTGGTGGGGTCGGTGCGCTTGGTCGAGAAACGAAAGGGGTTTACGGCAGCGGCAGGACCGCTGACGCGGATTGGTTCCCCAAACGGCCCGTATTCGTAGCGGGCGGTGGGCGAGCCGTCCGAGGCGGAGACCAGAACCACCACGTTTCCATTTCCATCGTAGGCGGAGAAGTTGGTCGCGACGGGTGAACCGTGATGCGTGAACATCAGCAGCCCACCCAAGCCCCCTGCTCCTTGCTCCGTGCCAGAAAGGTCCAAGCCCCAGACGTAGGTGCGAACCAGGGCGTTGTCGCTGGCCCGCAGCTCGGCGATGTGGCGGCCGAACAGCAGCGGGTCGCTGATAAATTTTAGGTCTTCAACCACGGCCCATGTGTTGTTGGTCCACACCGACGCTGTCTGCCGTATCCTACGCCCAAGTGGGTCATATGTCCACTCGACTCTGCGCCAAGAGGCTTGCGGCGTGTCGGAGCGGCTTTCCACCTTCACCAGCCGGTTCTCCGCGTCCCACGTGTAGTTCCACCGCCCGTCGGTCAGCAAATTGCCATCAGCGTCGTGGGTGAAAAGTTCCGGCGTCTTGGGCACAAACACGTGGCCCACCAGGTCGGTGGTCGGACAGGCAAACGCCGCCGACTTGTTCACCACAGCGCACACCGGCCTCCGACGTTGGCGAAACTCACGGTGAACGCCCAACCTGTGCCTGTCTGGATGATGCCACACGCAGGCGGGATTCCCAAGGTCTGGGCGGCTCGTAACTCAAAGCGTGGTGCGCGCGCTGCACCTTCGTATTGCGCCATGAACTGCCGGTAGCTTGTGATATCGCCTTAACTTTCTTCCACTCCATCCGTTAAAGGGCACACCCTATCGAGAACGCAGGCTGGGCTCGTTCCCCGGCGGCCAAATAGCACTCTGTGAAACAAAACATTCTCCTGCACACGCTGACGAACAAGGAGGCATGTGGTCTTGTCCCCGACCGTCTCGCCCGCCCGGAAAAGGCGCCAGAGAATTCGATTCAGCAGCAAGTGCAGAAGAAGCGAACCCCAGCAATAGGCAAGTACGAACGCAGCAGCCGTGAGGACGATGACCATGAGAGCTTCAGTCCCATCTCCGGTGAAATGGCCAACCAAGAACCTCATGGCCTGCATGATCAACACCACACCCATCCCGCCAAAGCAAACGAGCTTCGTTAGCAGTAAGCCGAGACAAATGAACCGGAGCGACCCGGCACCCATTCCCCGTTCTTGGAACCGCAACAGAAGTACGAATCCAACGCAAAGTAGTGCGATTGCAGTTAGGTCAAGCGCAACCGAAATCAACCTCTGATGCTCGCCTGCGCCCATGCTATCGCCTACTCCGGTAGTGCGTCTTCAGAAGCCTTCCCCACATCCAAGGTCATTGTCTGGGCTGTGCCAGCTAGGACGGTCGCGCCGTTCAGTTTCCACAACGCTTGTCCAAATGCATTCTGCACTCTCTGTAAGCAGGAGAGGATCTTCCTCAAACGCACAGCAGGCTGGCCCGGTTTGGAGCAGCCAGTACATGTCCCTGTGACCCGAAAGGCCGCATATCCTACAAGCCCGACCGACACCCGTGGAATCGTGATCGTCAGTTGGCCGGTAGCAGCCGCGTAATCAATCGTGATCTCAAATCCGGACGTAAATGTAGGGTTAGAAGGAATGCCAAATCCAACCCCAATGGCCACCGTGGGCCCTTCGATTGTTTCTATGCCTCCGGGGCCGGTGGTGATTACAACGCCGATGCCAACCGAGACATTTACCCCAACGCCGTACGGGAGTAGCGTGATCGCCCCTGAGTCACAAACGGCACAGAACCATCCACCTGTGGCGGTTCTTCCACCAACAACGACTGTTGAGTAGGCCACAGCCACACCAGGAGACCAACCGGGCAATGCAGGCAACTGCACAGTGCCGCCTACCCCTACTCCGATGCCGACGTACCAGAGACCAAATGCATCCGAAAAGGTCACAGGGTTATTTTGCCCAAAAGAATAAAGGGAACGGGCTCCTCGTTCCCCGATGGGGTCCCTGTTCAGCCACCGGCCCAAGGTGGGGCTGTAGGCGCGGTATTCGTACAGAACCAAATCGGTGGTGGGATCGGTGCGCTTGCTCGAGAAGCGGAAGGGGTTCAGGCTGGCAGCATGACCGGTCACGCGGATTGGCTCGCCAAACGGCCCACATTCGTAATGGGCATGGGGCATGGAGCTTGGAGCATGGAGGAGAGCGGCCACGTTGCCGTTACCGTCATACGCCGCAAAATAGGTGGGGCTCGAAGCTGGGAGCTGGAAGCTCGTGACCATCAGGAGGCCACCGACACCACCTGCGCCTTGCTCTGTGCCAGACAGGTCCAAACCCCACACGTAGGTGCGCACCAGCCTGTTGTTCGTGCCGTTCAGCTCGGCAATATGGCGGCCAAAGAAGGTGGGACCGCTCACCAATTTCAGGACCCCGGTTAGCACCCAGGTGCCGGGATTGGCGTTCCAGATCCAGGTGGTCTGACGAATCTGACGGTCCAATACCTTGCAGGTCCTCTCGCCCCTGCCCAGGCACGCTTCCAAACTGTTCGACTCGCTTTCCACCAGTGCGGGCCCGTCGCCGACATCGGAGCGTCTTGTGGCCGTGGCCCAGGTCATAGCTTTCGACCGCAAAGCAGTATCCCGCGGCAGCCAGTGCTCCGCAAGACACAAATCGTGGCAGCACAGCTGGCCGCTGGGTCACGTCGGACGCCTGCACGCTCACAGGAGCCGTCCACCACCACCCGCCTTTGCAACCTAAACAATGGCCGTCTTGGGCAAAGACTACGGTTCTTGGCCATCACGGTTCTGCGGCAAAACTCCATCGGCTTGAGTATCTGAAACTCTGCCATTCGCAATCAACCACAGCGTGGACCGAGCCAGTCTTGACGCGGACCTCGCCCAGGGTGGCCACGAAGCGCCCTCGGTCAGCGTGATCATTGGAGATAGCTTCGCGCTAGCCCCGGGATTCGTGATGTGATAAACCGCACCCGGATCTTGCATCCTCAACTTGCACCCCGCGCGCCCAATTCTCTTTTCAGCCCTAGAGAGGAGCATGAAGACACAATTCTGCGACAGCCAGGACCGACCCGTCTGCCGATGACGACCCGTTTTCCGGATCACCGCTCGGAGGTTCCGTGCGGACGATCGATTGGCTATCTCACGTAAGAAACCATTCCATGTGCACTGGTTCAGTCAACTTACCAAACGGGCCGTCTTTTGCCCCGGCGACAGGCTACCGGTCCGGGCCCGGTCGCTGCCGCACCCGCTTCAGAAAATCCTCAATCGCTCGATCCTTTTCTGCTTCGGACTGCCACGTGTAGATATGCAGCGGCACTTTTCTGATGCCGGCTAGGCAGGCCGCGGCAAAATCACGATGTCGAGTGCCTAAATGCCATGTCGGTGGGAGGTAACGAAACCCCCGCGATCTGGGCCTCCCTTCCAGATACCTCAGCAAAAACGAGGCGACGGCCTCGCGGCCCACGCCCTGTTTCGGCGTCGCAAAGGCACAAATCTCGTGGTGTTCAACCAGAATGCCCCAGCACGAAACTAGGTCCTCAAAATAAGGCTGCCTCGGGATCGTCTTGCAGCCAGTCGCGATCAGGGCGAGAATCGCAACTGCGATCGCACGCGTTACCATAAGCCCGCAAAGCCACTTCTTATTCTATCCTTGTGCCCACCTTAACCGAAAACGGCAAGCGCCTTATCCCACTCCACCGTGTCGCTCCGTATTGCGCCTGCCCAATTGTTTGGTAAGCAGCGGTTGCCGCAAAGCCCCACCACGTCTCCACGCCCGGTGCCTCCTCAACATACACGTGCGCCTGCCACCAACATGTCTGGGGATCCTCCGGACGGGACGCAAAAGTCACGTCCACCCTCGGACGGTCGTAATAGTACCAGCCATGGTAGGCGGGCCAACCGGTACTCTTGTGCGATGAATAATCTTCAGCCGTTTCCCATTCGGTCTTGCCATCGATCGGAAAGGACGACTGACCTCGTGTGTCTTGGCGAAGGTGGCAGCCATCCGTCGCTAGCCATCTATGCCTCACCGCTACCTTGACGCCCATCTGCACCAAGAACCGGCCCGGCCCTAATGGCGGCTGAATGTCTGGGAAGAAGAAAAAGTCCATGAGCAGACTACCGGCGACCCACTCTACGGCGATCCAGCAGTCGGAAGGTTCCCTGGAACAAATGCAGCATGACAGCAGCCCAAGCCAGTCGAAATTGCCAATCGGGTCCCACATAGTCTCGCCGTTAGGCCATCCTGCTCGTCCTGCCGCAAGCGGGTCTCTGCTTAACCACCGGCCCAGGGTGGAGCTATAGGCGCGGTATTCGTAGAGGACCAGGTCGGTGGTAGGATCGGTGCGCTTGGTTGAGAACCGGAAGGGGTTCTGGGCGGCGGCGGAGCCGGTCACGCGGATCGGGGCGCCAAAGGGGCCGTATTCGTAATGGGCATGGGGCATGGAGCTTGGAGCATGGAGCAAAGCGGCGACGTTGCCGTTACCGTCATACGCCGCAAAATAGGTGGAGCTCGAAGCTGGGAGCTGGAAGCTGGTCAGCCAAAGCAACCCACCCACGCCCCCTGCTCCTTGCTCCGTGCCAGACAGGTCCAGGCCCCAAACATAGCTGCGCACCACTGCGTTGTCGGTGGCGTTGAGCTCGACGATGTGCCGGCCAAAGAGGGTGAGATCGCTTACGAATTTCAGGTCTTCGCTCACCATCCAGGTGCCGGAATTGGCGTTCCAAGTCCTGGTGGTCTGACGGATCCGACACCCCAAGGCGTCGCACGCCCACTCGACCTTACCCCGGCGCGCTTGCCGGCTGTCCGATTGCTCTTGGGCCGCTGGAACCCAGTTGCGGCTATCGGAGCCATTCGTCGCCATCATGGAACTCACGGCCTTCGACCGGAAGCTAATGTGCTCCGTTGGCCAGTCGGTGGCAAGACGCGGACTGGTGGCCAAAGGCCAGCCGCAGTTGTACCCGAGCGGCGTGCCCGCGTAGACTGGCTGTCCGCCAACGCCCACCTTTGCTAAATCCGAACCTCGCCGTTCACCGATAGGCACGGTTCGCCACCGTCACGCCTGCGCGGCAAGGCCGCATCAGCTCTGGCATCTGAAATCTCCTTTCTGCCATCAAACGCACGGTCACGCGGGCCACCTTCTCCGACGCAGCCCAAGGGGCGCACAACCCTGACGTCGTTGGTGGAGAACCGGACGCTACTCAGCTTTGAGAACTCGGTAACCTTTGTCATCGACGGGCAGCTTCGCAACGTCGTTTAATGAGAGCTTCCGCACTGTGCGATTGCCCCGATTCAGTTGGATAGCACGAACCTCATACGGCGAGCCGTCCTTCACCTTGATGCCAAGCACATACATTGCGCAACCGCGCTCAAGGCGAGGGACGTGTATCGTAATGCAGCCGTCGGCGAGGATCGGAACGGCAGCCTTGTCTCCGACCGCCACGCTGTACTCCTGCGGATTCGGCGACTGCACCCGCAGCTTGACCTCGGTAGGTTGGTTGTATGGCCGGAGTGCATGAGCGCACCCGCAAAGGGGGAACCACGCAACCACGAGGCAAATGGCCAAAGGCAACAGCGCGCAAAGAAGACGGACGTCAGGGTTGTTGTTTTTCATGGGATTCCCGTCGTCCTCTCAACGACACCCCAAGCACTTCTCAACTCTCTCGGGCCATTTCTCTCCCATGTAGCCAGCCATGGGCGTGAGTTCGTGCATCAGGGTGCAGCCGACATCACCACAGTTCGGATTCCTCCATTGCTCCGGGCATACATGGATCTTGTCGCCTCCGGGCAGCGACCAAGCGCAAGCACCTTTGCAGAAGCCACTGTCCTTCTTCTCGCACTTGATCGTAATGCCATGGAGCTGATCGTCGTGATGGTCGCATCTCCATCTCAGCCGGCCACGAATGATTTTGCCTGGTAGACCTGAAAGGCAGCAACCGAAGCGCGGGTTCTTTACCTTCTCGCAGTAGTTCTCAAAGGCTTTCTTCAGTTGCTCCTCCCGACCTTCGCAGCCCTCAAACTTTAGTTTTCCAACGGCGTCGAAATGGTTCACCGCGTCACTTCCGACGAACCCATATAAGCTCACGCCTCCTTGTTCCCCAATCGGATCGCGCGTGAGCCACCGGCCCGTGCCGAGCTGATAGCCCCGGTATTCATACAGCACCAAATCGGTGGTATTGCAGGTGCGCTTAGTCGAGAAGCGGAAGGGGTTCAGGGCGGCAGCGGGCCCGGTGACGCGGATCGCCTCGCCAAACGGGCCGTATTCGTAGCGGGTGGTGGGCGAGCCGTCCGAGGCGGAGACAAGAACCACCCCGTTTCCATTTCCATCGTAGGCGGAGAAGTGGGTCGCGACGGGTGAACCGTGATGCGTGAACATCAGCACCCCGCTCACGCCCCCGGCGCCTTGCTCCGTGCCAGACAGGTCCAAACCCCACACGTAGGTGCGCACCAGGGCGCTGTCGCTGGCCCGCAGCTCGGCGATGTGGCGGCCAAACAGCAGCGGGTCGCTGATAAATTTCAGGTCCTCAACCACGGCCCACGCGTTGTTGGTCCAGAACCGCGTTGTCTGGCGTATCCTACGCCCAAGCGCGTCATATGTCCACTCGACTCTGCCCCGCGACGCTTGCGACCCGTTCCACTGGCTTTCCACCCGTGCGGGTCCGTCGGTGACATCGGAGCGTTTTGTGGCCGTGGTCCAACTCATAGCCTTCGACCGCAAAGCAGTCTCCTGCGGCAGCCAGTAGTCGGCAAGACACAAGATCGTGGTAGCAAAGCTTGCCGCTGGGCAGGCGGGATGCCTGCCCGCTCACACCAGCCCTCCACCACCGCCGGCCTTTGCAACCTAAACAATCCCCGTCTTGAGCGATGGCTACGGTTTTTGAGCCTCAACCTTCTGCGGCAAAGCCGCACCGGTTTGGGCATCTGACATCTGCCCTTTCCAATGAAGCACAGCGTGGACCCAGCCGGTCTTGACCCAGGCCTGACCGACGGTGGCCAGGAAACGCTCCCAGCCGGCGTGATCCTTGAAAGTGGGTTCGCGCCCGTCCCCGCGATTCATCACGCGGTAAATCGCGCCCGGATACTCAAGTTACGTAGCTTTCGCGCCATGCGTGGCAGCCCGCCGCAACAGCGCACGTGTGTCAATCTGTGGGACTGCCCCCTTTACCCCTTTATGACCCCTTTACGTCTGACGGTCAGAAACTCCGGTTGGGCTTGAGGGGTTCCACGCATGCCGGTGAGAGGCTACCCCGACCATGATTTTTCAAATTTCCGTACGACTTTTTCAACAACCTGCTAGCGCAACGTCGTGGCTGGCCGGGCTGCGCCTGGGCGAGGCTACACCGGCACCTATCATCTCTCACCGCTTGCGGGCAACACCGGGCGTTTGGACTGCCCGCTATTTGCGCGCAACTAAGGAAATGTCTTCATCACACTCATCGAGCCGAAGTAATGCACCATTTTCGAAGCGAAGTAGGAACCCACCGCCCAGCGACTTTTCCCATTCTTCCCGAGGGAACATCGGGTCGTAACTGGCAGACGGCGCGTGCGCCACTACAACTGCTTTCTGACCAGCGTAGATAACGGTATCGCCCAAGCGCACTTCCTGTCCGTCGGCATACCGTATGTGTTTTCGTTCACTTGCAGCCATCGCGGCCTCCTATGGAGTGAGCTTTGGAAATGGTGGCACCTCGATTGCCCCCGCGGGAATGGTCGGGGTGCCGCCTTGTGGGATGATCGGCTCGGTCTCGTCGTACGGCCCGGCCTTCTTGTCTTTGTTCCAAAAGCACTTGCAAGACACCTTGTCCTGGTTCACTCGAAACCAGTGCAAGTGGTCTCCCGGCCACGGACAATGCGGCGATGACGGAGGCACTCTGTCGATTCTGTACGCTCGCGTTCCCTCAGGGTAAGGCTTGCACGGCGGACATGGTCTCCGGCATTTGTCCTTAAGAACTTGGTAGCAATTGACGAATTGCTCCCCCCAATAATCGCTGATGAGTCCACCTTGCGCCTCGTCGATAGCGCGCCCAATTTCCCAACCGATGACCGCAGCCGCAACACAAGCCGCCGCTGCTCCGCCGGCCGGTGGGCGCGGACAAGGAGTAGTGGGTGGCGTACTGGGCGGCAGCGGCGTCGGACGGGGTAATGGTCTCGGCGGCGGGAGCGTGGGAGGAGTAGGAACCGGGGGGCACGGAGATGGTACGGTGGGTGTTGGGCCAGGAAGCAGAGCGGCAAGCTGTAACCCATGCCGGTCGATGTAGGCCAACGGGCTGTTGTAAGCGAATCCGTAGAGGTCTGCTCCACCATGTCCCTCAATAAGATCGAGGCTGGCCCAGCGGCCCAGGGTGGGGCTGTACGCGCGGTATTCGTAGAGGACCAGGTCGGTGGTGTTGCAGGTGCGCTTGGTGCTGAAGCGGAAGGGATTTTGGTTAGCAAAAGGACCGGAGACGCGGATCGTCTCACCAAATGGACCATACTCATAACGGGCGGTCACGTCGCCGGTTGTGGAACTAACTAATGATACAATGTTACCATTGCCGTCATAGCAAACAAACTGAGTCCCAGATGCAGGACCTGATGCAGTGTGTAACGTTACCCATGCTAAACCACCTACACCACCGGCGCCGGCCATCGTCCCGCTCAGGTCCAGGCCCCAAGCATAGCTCCGCACCAGTGTGCTGTTCGTTGCGTTTAGCTCTACAATGTGCCGACCAAATAACATTGGGTCACTCACAAATTTCAAGTTCTCTACCACAAACCATGCGTTGTTCGTCCAAATCGATGTTACTTGCTGTATCCT
>Ga0078972_1004220_pt1 | contig 40209 bp, 50 predicted proteins | sample YelNatPaOPGAMG01_FD_67568 | JGI IMG/M metagenome (GOLD analysis project Ga0078972, IMG submission 67568) | Hot spring thermophilic microbial communities from Obsidian Pool, Yellowstone National Park, USA - OP-RAMG-01 (SPADES assembly) (version 2) | ecosystem: Environmental > Aquatic > Thermal...
AGTCTTGGAGAAGAAGTTACATAAAAGGAGAGAGAACAAGAGTAAAGCCAATTGTAAGGAAAAGGTTTGTTAGAATCAAAGAAACACTCTACAGCCTTAAGGATGGAAAAATAAAAGTGAGTATCAAGCCATATAGGGAGTATTTAGAGTTTGATGTTTCAAAGGCTTGGTTTTTAAGTAGGGCTAAAGGAGAAATGGGTGAACTTATCCTAAACGAGAAATACCTTACAATAACCTTTAGGTTTAAGAGGAGAAAGGATGAAACGGCTGGGAGGATTGCTTGGGATTGCAACGAGAAAAGCCTAGATGGCTTCAGCCCGGAAACAGGCTGGATTAAAATAGATTTAACAAGGCTATTCCATATTCATAGGGTTTATGAAATGAAGAGGAGGAGGCTTCAGCAGGAAACGTCAAAAAAGCCATCGCTCAGAAGAGTTTTGGCGAAATATTCTAAGCGTGAGAAAGATAGGGCTAAAGACTTTATCCATAAGTTGACAACCTCTATAGCAAGAAAGTTTAAGGGTTATATTCATGGATTTGAAGGCTTAAGAAAGAATAGAATGCTTAATAGCTTAAGAAAGCATAATAGGAATATTTCAAAAAGCGATTGGAGAACCATCATAACCTTCATGAGTTATAAGGCTAAAACAGTTATTCTTAACCCTAAAAACTCCACGAAAAGATGCTCCAAATGTGGGATGGTTAATGCCCCGAAAAGAGCATTATATATCTGCGCATACTGCGGGTTGAGGATGAATAGGCAGCTTAACGCTGCCATAAACCTATACCTTCAAATGGAGGGTCTTCCTCCATCCTTGAATCTCTTCAATGAGCTTATGAATGGATGGAGCGGGTTCACCCAAACAGGGGAAAAGGCTGATGAAAGCTTCAATGAACCCGAGAGAAGCCCAAAGCTAATGAATCCCCAAAGCTGCATATGCCTATAAAAGACTATGTAGCTTAGAACCCAAGAAAAACCCCCATTATAAAAAGCAACCCCATAGCGATTGCTATTGAAAAATAGAAAGCTTCATTAAATAGAATTAAACCAAAAAGAGCTAAAATAAAAGGTGTTATGGAAAACGCAACCGCCAATACTGGAGAAAAACCATCCACAATTGCAGCGAATAAAGCCGTTAAATTAATTGATTTTTCATGAAGAGAATTAGTTAAGTTAGTTAACATTGCTTTCTTTAACTCATTAAATTTTTTAAGTTTTTCAGCTCTTTCAGTTATATAGGCGCCTGAAAATCCAGATAAACCCATCGCTATTCCAGCCCCGAAAGCGGCTCCAATAATTGTTTTTAAATATGCTCCTGAGAAATAAGCGCCTATAATTATTATTCCAAGAGTTGTTAAAGCTCCATCAAACATATTCATAAAAAAGTATCTTCTATAAATTTCTTCAGTTTCAAAAAACTTTAAAAGAGTTTTAACTTCTTTAAAATGCTTTTTTAACATAAGAAAATCCACTTTAGGATATATGGAAATTCATAAGTTAATTATTATTTAAAACATTTTTTAAAATAATAGAAGCCTGCTAAAAAAGTTTTCCCTTAACAATTAATTTATTACGCGTTAAAACCCTAAAAATTAAATTATTAATTAAAGCTATATAATTACGAAAAGAGGTTTAAAAATTGGAGCTTCCTCCATGGATGCTAAAAAGAGAAATAATAGTAAAAGAGGATTGCGAAACAGATTTTGGCTATGGTTGCTTTCCAGAAAATAGACTAATGCAAAACTATATAAATTTTGGGGCCATAAATTTGGATAAGCCATCAGGGCCTTCAAGTCATGAAGTTGCAGCTTGGGTGAAAAAAATATTAAATGTAAAGCGCGCTGGTCACGGCGGGACCTTAGAAGCTTAAGCTGAGGAAACCCTAAAGTGACTGGCGTCCTCCCAATAGCCCTAGAAGACGCTACAAAAGCTTTGCAAGTTTTCCTTCATTCAGGCAAAGAGTATATATGCTTAATGCAATTGCACGGCAATATCCCAGAAGAAAAAATTCTTAATATTTTAAAAGAGTTTACTGGAGAAATTTATCAAAAACCGCCTTTAAGAGCTTCAGTAAAGCGGGAAATTCGAAAAAGAAAAATATACAACATTGAAGTTCTTGAAATTGAAAACCATAAAGTTTTATTTAAAGTTTCTTGTCAAGCAGGAACATATATAAGAAAACTTTGTTTTGATATAGGAGAAGCGTTAAAAGTTGGGGCGCATATGAAGGAGCTTAGAAGAGTTAGAACAGGCCCTTTTACTGAAAACGAGAAAATCTTTACCCTTCATCAAGTTTTTGAAGCTGTTATGGAGTATAAAAATCTTGGCAAAGAGGAAAAATTAAGGAAGGTTATCCGCCCAATTGAAGAATGCTTTGAATATATTCCAAAAATTTACATTAAAGATTCAGCTGTTGATGCTATATGTCATGGAGCTTATTTAACTGTTCCAGGAATAGCAAAATTAGATTCCAACATTCAACCAAAACAAGTGGTTGCAATATTTACTTTAAAGAATGAAGCTGTAGCTTTAGGAAACGCTTTGCTTTCAACAGAGCAAATTTTAGAGTTAAATAAGGGGCTAGCTATTGAAACTAAAAGAGTTATAATGCATCCTGGAACTTATCCAAAACTATGGAAAAGTAAATAATCATCTAAAAATTTATTAAACTTTAAATTTTTCTTCTTAATTTATTTTTTATAAGCCGGGATTCCCGAGCCTGGTACGGGGCAGTTTAAATTGCCTAAGCCTGGAGATATAGGCTTGAAAGCCTGTGGCCCTTTCAGGGCCTCGTGGGTTCAAATCCCACTCCCGGCGCCAACTATTTCTTCTATATAAACTAGTTTAAATGGGAAAATGATGAAGAATAAATAATTTAACATTTAAACATTGGGATAAGTCACATCTTCTTTTAAATCGACATATTTTACATGTAACTTTTTATTAGAAATTGTTTCAGGCTTTTTTAATTCTTCAAATCTAAATAAAGCTAATTTATACCATTTAACTCTAGGGTTAGGCGGTATGGGGAATCGAAGTTTTCTAATGAATTCCTCATAATTTACTATATTGTAATTCGTGGGGCATCTCGAAAAACCCTTAATTACATCGGCTATTTGAAGTGAGGCTTCAGCAGTTGCTAAATCAAAGTATCCAATTCCTCCATTTTTCAAGCAACATACACCCCTTTCTACAAAAGCTTTTAATTCGGCTTCAGATTCAAGAGATCCAGAAGAAAAACATCAAATTGATTAATTAAGTTTCAGGTAAAAAAGGATCCACAACATTATATTCTTGATTAATTTAAGATATTCCCCTAAGCACTCATCTATGTCTAAAACGCAAGTTCTTGATGGTAAACCTGTAAGTGATAATACTATGCTTAATAAATCATCATTGCCGATTAAAACAAAGCTTTTATTGTAGAGATCATTATTAAAATGTATAGATGATGCTATAGCGATAACATTACGCTCTTTCATGTAACCTTGAGAAAAATTTACAGTCGGATTCGGGCAATTTTTAACTATATCCTTAAACTTTCCATTAAAAATAATTCGTTTTCCTAAACAGTTTTTGCATAATTTGCTTTTAAATAAACCAATCCGCTCATTAATAACTTCTTTTCCCTTTTCAGTAAGCTTAAAACAAAATCGTTAAATGTTATTAATCCATCATTATATAATGAATTAACTACCTCTATAAAATCAATAAAAAATCGTTAGCATCGAGAAGATCCGAAGAAAGATTTGTTTGAATTAATTAATTTGTAATTTGACTTTTTATACTCTTCTATAATCTTTTTCTTAACAACTTTTGGTTTAAATTCATTAATCAGAAATTTAAGCGTATTTAAAGCTTTGTCCATCAATACCACAAGTAAAAATATTCACAGCCATATATCCATATTCAGGCTATGTATGAACACTTAAATGAGATTCAATTAATAAATAGCTGAAGCTTCATAAGGTTTAAATTGATGAAAGCTTGAAGAAACACAGTTTAAACCTGATTTAGAAATAACTCCTAAAATTTCTTTAACAATTTCAACTTTTGAAATCTTGTCAGAATCTGCTCCAAGAAATTCAGCGATAACATAGGTGCTCATAGCAGGCACCCATTGTTACCGTTAAGCTTCCTAGAGCAAAAATAATTAAGTTTACGCATTATGCAAATTTGGTGAAAAATTAGCCTTCATATAAATGCTTCTCTTTTTGCTTATCTAATCGAATTATATACTCCTCTATCAGTTTAACTTTTTTGTGTTTTCCAAATAAATCGAACAATTTTTAAGCAACCTCTTCAAAATTATTTTGAAGTTAAGCTTAAAATTGGTTGATGCTGCTTGAAAGAGTATAGACATATAGTTAGAATCGCTGGAACAGATATTGAAGGTAGCAAAAAACTTGTATATGGGCTTGCAGAAATTAAAGGATTAGGCGTAAGCTTCGCTAATGCTATAGTTAATATGATAAAGCTTAATCCTAATCTTAGAATTGGGGAGTTAACTGGAGAGCAGGTAGCTTTAATAGAAGATGCCATTAATAATCCAGCAAAATATAATATTTCTGTTTGGCTTTATAATCAAAGGAAAGAACTTTATACGGGTAAAGATATACATTTGATTGGTTCAGATTTAGAATTAAAAGAGAAAATGAATATAGAGTTGATGAAAAGCATAAAATGTTGGAAAGGAGTTAGACACTCCTTAGGGTTAAAGGTTAGAGGGCAAAGAACGAGAACTACAGGTAGAAAAGGAAGAGCTGTTGGAGTTAAAAAGAGAGAGGTAGCAGTGAAAAAGTAAGAGGTAAGAAATGTATGGGTGACCCTAAAAAACAAAGAAAAAAATATGAAACGCCGCGTCATCCATGGAGAAGAGAGCAACTTGAAGAAGAATTAAAGCTTTTAGGAGAGTATGGGTTAAGAAATAAACGAGAGCTTTGGCGTTATAAAACTATGCTTTCTAAAATCAGAGCTACAGCACGGTCGCTTTTAGGTAAATCTTCAGAGGAAAGAGAAAAATTACAAAAAGAATACCTGCCCAAACTTGTTAAGTTAGGGTTGCTTCCGGAAAACGCTAGTATAGATGATATTCTTGATTTAGATATAAAGCATCTTTTAGAACGAAGATTGCAAACTTTAGTGTTTAAATTAAACTTAGCTAAATCGATTCATCAAGCTAGGCAACTTATAACCCATAGGCATATAACGATTGGCGATAAAATAGTATCAATTCCAGGTTACCTGGTTACTAAAGAAGAGGAAACATTAATTAAGTATAAGCCTAAAAGCCCATTTAATAACCCAGACCATCCAAGTTTAAAAAAGGATTAAAACCAAACTTTTTTAAACATAAAAATTATTAAAACAAAAGCTGCGATTATAAAGGCAATAAAAATTAAAGCTTGAAGATTTCTTTCTCCAAAACTTAATATGAAAGGTATTGGACCAAAAAATAACACGAAGCTGCTACTTAAACCCGTCAATAAAGCTGCAAAAAACATTATAAGCATACCTATAAAGATTAACGCGAAACCTAAAAAAACAAATTTAAATAAATTAAAGCTTGAGGATTGTTTAGCTATTAGAGGGATTTGCTGTTCTTCACATTTTATGCAAATCCATAAATGAGGGTTAAAGCAAAACTCGCATGCAAGTTTACCGCATAGCTTACAAACATATTTAGCCTGATTTTTTAAGCAAATTTTGCAGCTTCTCAAAAATTCAACCCCCAAATCTAAAACAAATGAAGCATTAAAAGAACTACAACTAACAAAATAATTAATGATATTAAAATTAAAGTTGTGCTCGCTTTCTTATTTGCAATGAAGATTAAGGGGATAGGCCCTATTAAAACAATGCAACCCCCATTAACCTTTGCTTTGCCTTTTATAACAGCTAAAAGAAAGCTTGCTATAATAACCCCTAACCCAATTAAAGTTAAAATAAAGCCTAATTCAAAAATTTTAATGTTCATTGCTTTTTATTTTTGCAAAATCTTTTAGATAAATTTTTATTTAAGTTTTTTAATGCTTCAGTGATGCAGTAGATAATAATAAAAGAGGATAAAAAATAACTTAAATTAGTTTTAGATGGTAATTAAAAATGGAAATTAAGACGCTTCATGAAAATAAAGATTCAATAAAACTTTTGATTGAAGGCGCTTCCTTAGCCTTCATTAATGCTCTTAGAAGAACGATTATAGCTGAAGTTCCAACAATGGCTATTGAAAACGTTATGATTCTTGAAAATTCTTCATTAATATATGATGAAATTTTGGCCCATAGGCTAGGGCTTATCCCTCTTACAACAGATCTTGACAGTTACGTTTTACCTGAAAAATGTTCTTGTAAAAGTGAGTTAGGATGCAGTAAATGCAGCGTATCTTTAATGTTAAATGTTGAAGCTGCAGATGAACCGTTAACTGTTTATTCTAAAGATTTGCAGCCTCAAGATCCTAATGTAAAACCTGTAAGCGATAAAATTCCAATTTTAAAGCTTGCTCCAGGACAAAAAGTTAAGCTTGAAGCCTATGCTAAGCTTGGAAAAGGCAGCGAACACGCTAAATGGCAACCCGTTTCGGTTTGCGTGCATAAATATTATCCAAGCGTTACTATCGATGAAAAAAAGTGCGATAGTTGCGGTGAATGCATTAAATTCTGTCCTAGAAACGTTTTTAAATTGATTAATAGAAAACTTATTGTGGAAAATGAGCTAGATTGCACTTTATGCCTTGAATGCGTAAAGCATTGTCCAAAAAAATCTTCACCAATAAAGGTAACTTGGGTGAAAGATAAATTCATTTTTTATTTAGAATCTACAGGAGCTTTACCTCCAAGAAGGATAATAAAGGAAGCGATTAAAATAATTAATGAAAAAACGGATGAGTTTTTAAAAATTATTTCTCAAATGGAGGAAAACGCTTAAAATGGATAACGTTGCTTTAAAAAGGACTGTTACTTTACTCAAGAAAAAAGCTAAAGAAAATAAAGCTTCTATATGGATTGCTATAGCGGAGCGTCTAAGCAAATCTCGAAGAAAAAGAATTTGCGTTAATATTAGCAAAATTAATCGATATAGCAAAGATGGAGATATAATTGTTGTTCCAGGAAAAGTCTTAGGGGCAGGAATTATAAATCATAAAATTACTGTTGGAGCCTTTAAATTTTCTGAATCAGCCAAAAAGAAGATTGAGGAAGCTGGAGGAAAATGCACTTCAATAATTAATCTTGTTGAAGAACAGCCTAAAGGAACAGGAGTTAAATTAATAGGGTGAATAAAAATTGGAGAATAAAATTTTTATCGATGCTGAAGATGCTATATTAGGAAGATTAGCTAGTATAGCAGTTAAATTAGCTCTTGAAGGAAAAGAAGTTATAATTTTTAATGCTGAGAAAGCTGTAGTTTCAGGAAAAAAACCAGCTATATTAAGCGAAGTTAAAAGAAAACTTGAAACAAGAACTTTAGCATCTGTAGAAAAATCTCCCACACATCCTAGGAGACCAGATTTATATGTTAGAAGAGTGATTAGAGGTATGCTTCCTTGGAAAAAATCAAAAGGGAAAAACGCGTATAAAAGAGTTAAAGTTTATATTGGCATTCCAGAAAACTTTAATGGTACGTTAATTAAAATTCCTGAGGCAAATTCATCTAAGTTAAAATGTAAAAAAATTAAAGTTGAAGAATTATGCAAAGAAATTGGAGGATTAAAATAAAGAATGCCTGAAAGAAAAAAAGTTTTAGTAACTATTGGAAAAAGAAAAACAGCTATTGCTAAAGCTATTTTAAGATCCGGCTCTGGAAAAGTAACTATAAACTCTATTCCCTTAGAGGTTTTCACTCCAGAAATGGCTCAAATGAAAATTATGGAGCCTTTAATGATAGCTGGAGAAAAAGCTAAAGAAATAGATATAGAAGTTAATGTTGTTGGCGGCGGATTGATGGCTAGAGCTGATGCTGTTAGAATGGCTATAGCTAAGGGTTTATTAAGTTTTGTAAAAAGTGCAGAGTTAAAAAAGAAGCTTATCATGTATGATCGAAGTATGATTGCGGGGGATCCAAGAAGAACCGAACCGAAAAAGTTTGGGGGTCCTGGACCTAGAAGGAGAAGACAAAAATCCTACAGGTAAAGAGGTGAATTTAAAATTTGATGGCTCCAATTAGATGTTTTACATGCGGAAAGTTAATTGGAGATAAATGGGAGGAATTCTCTAAAAGAATTAAAGAGGGAGAAAACCCAAAAAAAGTTTTAGACGATTTAGGAGTTACAAGATATTGCTGTAGAAGAATGTTAATTTCCCATGTAGAAACTATGGATGAATTATTAGGTTATTTTCAAAAGAAACCTAAAGTTTTTGAGAAAAAATAAAACAAACTTTTAAAGGCATTAAGCAATTTAAACTAATATAAAGAAAATAATAGGTGTTTAAAAATTGGTTGAGAAAGAAGCTAAAACTGAAGAAACTCTCCTTCTCCCTCTTGAGGAATTGTTAGCTGCAGGTCTTCATATAGGCACAAGAGTTAAAACTGAAGATATGGAAAAATACATCTATCGTGTTAGACCAGATGGTTTATATATTCTTAACATTGGGGAAACCGATAAGAAAATAAGAATAGCTGCTAAATTCATTTCTAGATTTGATCCTTCCAGAGTTTTAATTGCTTCATCAAGGCTTTATGGAAAAACACCTGTAGAAAAATTCTGTGAAGTGACTAGAGCAATTCCTGTTGTTGGACGATTTTTACCAGGCTTCATTTCAAACCCCCTTCATCCAAAACATTTTGATCCTCAACTTGTTATGGTAACTGATCCAAGAGCGGATTGGCAAGCTGTTCAAGAAGCTTCCTCTGCCGGAATTCCAGTAATAGCCTTATGCGATAGCGATAATTCTTTTAAAAATGTGGATTTAGTTATTCCAACAAACAATAAGGGTAGAAGAGCCTTAGCTATGATTTACTGGCTTTTAGCTAGGCAAGTTTTAAGAGAAAGAGGAGAATTACCTCAAGATGGTAGCTTCTCCTATACGGTGGATGATTTTGAAACAAAACTTGTGACACCAACTCAGAAAACTGGTGAAAACGAGTGAAAATTAGAAGACCTTGCCAAGCTGGAGCTTTTTATGCTGGAAGAAAAGAGGCTTTAGTTAAAGAAATTGAATCTTGTTTTTTGCATAAGCTTGGCCCAGGAAAAATTCCTGAAGTTAATCAACTTGGCGAAAGAATGTTAACAGCTTTAATTTGCCCTCACGCTGGATACATGTATTCAGGACCTATTGCTGCTCATTCTTATTATGCTATGGCTTTAGACGGCATCCCTGAAGCAGCTGTTATTATTGGTCCAAACCATACTGGATTAGGAAGCGGAGTCTCAATGATGAGTGAAGGATATTGGGAAACTCCATTGGGAACGCTTCAAGTAAACTCCGAGTTAGCTAAAGAAATTTATAAATCATCAACATTAATAGATTTAGATGAATCTGCTCATCTTTATGAACATTCAATAGAAGTTCAATTACCGTTTCTTCAATATTTATATCGAGATAAATTAACTATAGTGCCAGTATGCATGATGATGCAAGATTTAGAAACAAGCGTTGAAGTTGGGAAAGCTGTTGCTGAGGCTATCAAAGAAAAAAATGCAATTGTGATAGCTTCTTCAGATATGACGCATTATGAAAATGTTGACTCAGCTAAAAGAAAAGATAAACTTGCAATAGAAGCTATACTAAGCCTAGATGAATTTAAACTAGAATCAACAGTGTATTCATATGATATTTCTATGTGTGGTTATGGACCGATAGCTGCAGCTTTAAAAGCCTCTAAAATGTTGAATGGTAAAAAAGCTAAGCTTTTAGCTTATGGAACAAGCGGAGACATAACTGGAGATTACAGCAGCGTTGTAGGTTACGCCGCAATAGCTGTAAGCAAAGAGAAAAAATGAAGAGTTTTGCTTTAGCTCCAGGTAAAGCTATACTTTTTGGTGAACATTTTATACTTTATGGTTGCCCAGCTTTATCTATAGCTATAAATCTTTACTCTAAAGCTTTCGCTGAAGAAAGGCGAGACTCTATTATTCAAGTTTACTCTAAAAACTTAAATCTTATAAAGGAATTTCATAAAAATTCAAATGATGAAAATCTTAAATCAATAAAATTGGCTATAGATGAAGTTTTAAAGTTAACTAATCGAGATTTAGGATTAACTTTAACGATTGAATCTGAAATTCCTCCAGCTGCTGGGTTAGGATCATCAGCTGCAACAGCGGTATCAACAATAGCTTCAACAGCTGAACTGTTTAATTTAAACGTTACAAAAGATAAAATTATAGAGTTGGCTTTTTCGCCTGAAAAATTTATTCACGGAAAACCTTCAGGAATCGATCATACAACATCAACGTTTGGCGGAATAATTTATTATGAACCAACCTCTGGATTTAAAAAACTTGATGTTACGCTTGATACTCAAGCTTTAATAGCTTATAGCGGAATTCCTAAAGCGACTAAAGAACAAATAATTAAAGTTAAGGAATATTTAGAAAAAAATGAAGATAGAAAAAAGAAAATTCTAAATGATTTTAAAGAAATAATTTTTTTAGCTATTGAAGCTTTAAAAAACAAAGATTTAGAAATGCTTGGAAACTTAATGAATGAAAATCAAAAATTGCTTAAAGAAATAAAAGTTTCAAATCCAATTTTAGATAAAATGATTAAAACCGCTGTTAAAAACGGTGCTTTAGGAGCCAAAATAACTGGAGCTGGAGGCGGTGGTTCAATAATCGCTTTAATAAATAGTGAAAATAAAGAAAAAATTTTTAAAAAGCTTCAAGAAGTTTCTAAAGAGGTTTATCCTGTAAAAATTGATTTTCAAGGGGTTAAGAGCGGAAAACTTTCTTAAGGGTTTAAAATGAATGAAAAAATTAAATCGAGAAAACTGGATCATTTAATGATTGGGCTTACAAAAAAAGTGGAATCTCATAAGCCTTCAGGGTTTAATGATGTAACTTTAATTCATAACGCCTTACCAGAAATAAATAAAGAAGAAATAGATTCATCAATAAATCTATTTGGATGCAATTTAAATGCTCCTTTAATAATTGAACCAATGACTGGTGGAGCATTTAAAGCTATAAAAATAAATGCTTCATTAGCTGAGGCAGCGGAAAAACTTAAAATAGGAATTGGAGTTGGAAGCCAAAGAGCTGCATTAGAAAATCCATCTTTAAAAAAAACTTACACTATTGTTAGAGAAAAAGCTTCAACAACTCTTGTTTTAGCAAATATTGGATGCTCACAAATTTTAGGGGAAGAAGGCGTTGAAAAAGCTAAGGAAGCTATAGAAATGATTAATGCGAATGCTTTAACAATTCATTTAAATCCCCTTCAAGAATCAATTCAACCTGAAGGAGAAACAAGGTTTAAAGGAGTTTTAAACTCGATTTCTCAAGTGATTAAAAAATTAAATGTTCCAGTAGTTATTAAGGAAACTGGCGCAGGAATATCAATGGAGGTTGCTAAAAAACTGGAAAGCGTTGGAGTAGAATTCGTTGATATAGCTGGTTTAGGTGGAACAAGCTGGGCTAGCGTTGAATATTATAGAGCTAAATTGCGCTCTAATAAAACTCTTGAAGCTTTAGGAAAAACTTTTTGGGATTGGGGGATTCCAACGGTTGCAAGCTTAATTGAGGTTAAGTCAAACACGAAAATTAAAGTGATAGCTTCTGGAGGAGTTAGAACCGGGCTTGATATAGCTAAATCTATAGCTTTAGGAGCTGAAGCCGCTGGTTTAGCGTTACCATTATTAAAGCAAGCTGTTAAAGGAGTAAAGCAGACAATGCAATTTCTAGAAACAATTATTGAAGAATTAAAAACAGCAATGTTTTTAACAGGATCGAAAAACTTAAATGAATTGAAAAATGCTCCAATAATTATTTCCGGGAAAACCTCGATATGGCTTTCTAAGAGATGCATAAACCTTAATAGTTATAATACAAGAATTATTAAAAATGTTTAAAGGTGAAAAACATATGGAGAAAACATCTAGAATTTCAGGTTTCTACAATCTTTCTCCAATTGAAAGATTGAGAATAGTGAAGGAATTTGCTGAATTAACTGATGAAGAAGTTAAACTTCTTCAATCTACTGGTGCATTAAGTTTAGAGCAAGCAAATCGAATGATAGAAAATGTTATTGGGGTTATGCCTATTCCGCTTGGAATAGCAACGAACTTCCTAATAAACAATAAAGATTATTTAATTCCTATGGCCATAGAAGAACCTTCAGTTGTTGCAGCTGCAAGCAATGCTGCTAGAATTGTAAGAGAAAGTGGAGGTTTTTTTACAAGCAGCACAGGTCCATTAATGATTGGGCAAATTCAATTAATTAATGTTTCAGCGCCTTACTCAGCTAGATTAACAGTCTTATCTCATAAAGAAGAAATAATTAAAAAAGCTAATGAGCAAGATCCTGTGCTTATAGCTCATGGTGGAGGAACAATAGATGTTCAGGCTAAAGTTATAGAAACTTCTATTGGAAAAATGTTAATAACTGAAATTATTGTTGATTGTAAAGATGCTATGGGAGCTAATGTTGTAAACACTATGTCTGAAGCTGTAGCGCCCCTTCTTGAAGATCTTACTGGTGGAAGAGCTCTTTTAAGGATAGTTTCCAATTTAGCTACTAAAAGGTTGATGCGTGCTAGAGCAGTTATATCTAAAGATGTTTTAGGTGGAGAAGAGGTTGTTGATGGCATAATAGCTGCGCATGAATTCGCAGTATCTGATCCATATAGATGCGCAACCCACAATAAAGGTATAATGAATGGTGTAACCGCAGTTGTTTTAGCAACTGGAAATGATACTAGAGCTGTTGAGGCTGGAGCCCATGCTTATGCAGCTTTAAACGGTAAATATAAACCTTTATCATGTTGGGAAAAAGATGAAAAAGGAAACTTAATCGGTTCTATAGAGCTTCCCGTTGCTGTAGGATTAATTGGAGGTGCAACAGCAACTCATCCAATAGCTAAAATAGCGAGAAAAATATTAAGAGTTAAAACTGCAACGGAATTAGGCGAGGTTATCGCTGCTGTTGGATTAGCGCAAAACCTAGCAGCTTTAAGGGCTTTAGCTACGGAGGGAATTCAAAAAGGCCATATGAAACTTCACGCCAGAAATATAGCTGTTATGGCTGGGGCTACTGGAGAATTAATAGATAAAATAGCTAGAAGAATGGTTGAAGAAAAAAAGATTAGAATGGATAGAGCTGTTGAGCTTCTTAAAGAATACTTAAAGAAAAAAACTTAACCTTTAAATAACAAATCCTTTAATTAACTCCTCCGCCTCTTCTTGAGTTAACTTAAGCAAAGCATTTAATCCAAAATCTGTTACTGTTAAACCACTTATTAAACATCCATATTTACAAGCTTCAATAAAATCTTGAGATATTAAATATTTAGCTAAAAAAGCTCCTGCAAAAGAATCTCCAGCCCCCATAGGATCAATTTCTTTCTCTACTTGAAAAGCTGGAATATGAATGGATGCATTATTATAAATAAGGGCTACCCCTTTTATTCCCATCGTAACCATTATAACCTTGTTAATCGAATAAAACCTTAAAATTTTTATTGCCTCAAAAAGAGTATTAGTTTTGGTTATTAGCTTAGCTTCTAACTCATTTAAAAAGAAGAAATTCACATAGTTTATTAAGTTTAAAACATTTTTTGGTTCTTTCATCTTTTTCAAATCAAATTCATGAACCCCCAAAGCAATAATACTGGAAGTTAATTTAGCAATTTCTAAAAGCTCTTTTTGAATTTTGAAGTTATTAGGTGCAATATAAATAAGGTTTGGATTCTCCATCCTCAAAGCGTTTTGCAATAAAAAAGGTAAGTTTTTTGCATGAGCTTTAATGTTTTTCCCAATTAATTTATTATTTAAACCTTTAAAGAAAATAGAAGGTTCATCTTTAACTTTTTTTATTTTCAGTTTTATTCCTTTCTTTAATAATATTTTAAGCCAATCTTGAGGAAAATCTTTGCCAACCGAAGAAATTAATAATACCTTCACGCCAATAATTTTTGCTGCTAAACCTGTATAAGCTGCTGAACCTGAAAGAAAAATTTGAGGTTTATTATTTACCATAAACTCTTGCTTAGCTAAGTTTCCAACGCAAAAAATTGATTGAACCATGAATTTTTAACTTTTCTCAACAAAGAAAAAGTTTTAACACGAAATAAATAAAAAAATGTATGTTAATAAACTCTTAAATTTTAAGGGCTTTAATCAATTTTTCTATTCCTTCACCTGTTTTAGCGCTTGTAACCACTACTTCACAGTTAAAATTAATTTTCTTAGCATCCTTAATTAATTCTTCAACATTAATGTTCATAGCTTCAGCTAGGTCTATCTTGTTTATGGCTATTACATTAGCATCCATAAATATGTATGGATGTTTTTGAATAGTATATGGTCCTTCAGTTACGCTTACCACAACAAGTCTTTCATGAGCTCCTAAAGGGAAATCAGCTGGACAAATTAGGTTGCCTACATTCTCTATAAAAATCAAGTTTAAATTTTTTAAATCAAGTTTTGTTAAAGCTTTTTTAATCATTAAAGCATCTAAATGGCATTCTTTGCCTGTATTTATTTGTAAAGTTTGAACTCCATGCCTTGAAACCCTATCAGCATCTATCCGTGTTGTAACATCCCCCGCAATCATAGCTATTTTATACTTATCTTTAACTTTTTTAACTATTTCCTCAATTAATGATGTTTTTCCAGATCCTATAGAACCCATAACATCTATAACTTTTACTCCATGTTTATCAAAGATTTTCTTATTTGCCTCAGCTAAACGTTTGTTAGCTTCAAGCAAATCTTCTTGAACTTCAACTTCAAGCATTTCTCCTTCTTCAACTTTTAAAACATTTTCATTCATGTTTCAAGTCTCCCTTTACAACTTTACTTTAATAAGAATTCTTTCTAAAAGTTCTTTATACCTATTTCTTATAGTTACTTCAGTAACATTAGCTACTTCAGCTACTTCTCTTTGAGTTTTTCTTTCATTAAGAAGAACTGTAGCTATATAGGTGGATGCTGCGGCTATTCCTGTTGGTCCTCTACCGCTTGTAAGCTTCATAGTTTTAGCTATTTCTAATATTTTTATTGCTATAGCCTCCGCTTTTCCAGATAAAGAAAGTTTATTCGAAAATCTAGCAGCATAGTTTGAGACTGTTAGAGGTGGAACAAAATCTGATAACTCTTTAATCATAAACCTATAACTTCTACCAATATCTTTTTTTCTTAAGTTTGTCGCATCAGCTATTTCATCTATTGTTCTTAAAACGCCGCATTTTCTGCAACTTAAATAAATCGCTGCTGCAGCTATGCTTTGAATAGATCTTCCTCTCACAATTCTTTTTTTAATAGCTTTTCTATATATTATTGAAGCGGTTTCTAAAACGTTTTTAGGTAAATTTAATGCTGAAGCTATTTTACTTAATTCTGATAAAGCTACAGCCAAATTCCTTTCAACAGCATCTGAAATTCTCATTCTTCTTTGCCATTTCCTTAATTTATAAGCTTCTTCAAATTCTTGAGCTGAATCTATCCTAGAGTTTTTTCCCTGCAAATTTATTGTTGTTGAAAGGCCTTTATCATGAATAGTGTAAGTTAATGGGGCTCCAACCCTAGTTCTTTTCTCTTTTTGTTCATTATCAAAAGCTCTCCATTCAGGTCTAGAATCTGCAAGTTTATCAAGAACAACGCAACCACATGAAAGACATACTATTTCAGCAGCATCATAATCTCGCATTAGTTTATCGCTTCCGCACTCTGGACATTTACGAATCTTTTCTTTTTCATCCATACCGGTTTAAACCTCTTTTAATCTTTCAAAACGTAAACAGTTTTTCCAACGTAGTTTTCAAGTTTAGTAATTAATGGTTTTATGGAAACATATGGTGAAGAAACCGGCCCAAAAACATCAGTTACAATTCCTACCTCTTTAAGTTTTTCATCAAAAACTTTAGAACCAGGCTTTGGAGGAGTAGGCTTTTCTAACTTCACTATGAGGCTACGGCTTTTTGAAGCATGAAGAATTTTGCCGAGCCTCCTCAATTTTTTTCACTCCAAAATAAGCGAAAATTTTACAAGAATTGCAGTATAATGAGCTATATATAAACCTTTAGTTGTTCCATGCAAAGGTTTTAAATTAATCAATTTAAAACCTCAATTATTAGATATTGATTTAAACATATAATTTACAATTTATTCCTTTAAATGTTTAAAAAATAAAATCGGTAAATGATTCAAGATTAAAAGTCGATTCTTGGAGGTTCCTTAATGAAACCCATTCTCATTAAACACTTTAACTTTTCTTGAGCCTCCTTAATTATTAAAAAGGCTTTTTCATAAGCTTCCTTTCGACTTAGCTTTAATCTAGCTATATTTTCTTCAACAGCTTTTGCAGCTACAGCTGAAGCTTCTCTAGGATAAACTTCAAATTCCTCCATCGATGGAATTATATAATCTTCACTTAAACCTTTTTCTTCAGCTATCTTGGCTATTTCATAAGCTGCAGCTATACACATTTCATCTGTAATAGTTTTAGCTCTTACATCTAAAGCTCCTCTAAATATTCCTGGAAAACCTAAGGAATTGTTTATTTGATTTGGAAAATCCGATCTTCCAGTAGCTACAATCTTAGCTCCAGCTTGTTTAGCTTCCCAAGGCCATATCTCTGGAATTGGGTTAGCGCAAGCAAAAACTATAGGGTTATCAGCCATTTTTTTAATCATTTCTTCAGTTATAACTTTAGGTCCAGGCCTTGAAACAGCTATGCAAACATCCGCATCTCTCATAGCTTCATTAAGATTTCCCATTCTACCCTCCTTATTCGTTTTTAAAGCCCACTTCTTTTTTTCTTCTTGAAGATCAACTCTGTCTGGATGAAGAATACCTTTGCTATCAACAATAATTAAGTTGCTTGGATTTACTCCTGCTTTAGTAATTATGTTAGCTATTGCTATTCCTGCAGCTCCAGCCCCTATTAATGCTATTTGAACAGCATTAATCTTTTTATTTACAACTTTTAAAGCATTTATTAATCCTGCTAAAACAACGGTTCCTGTACCTTGTTGATCATCATGCCATACAGGAATTTTAAGAGTTTCTCTTAATTCATGCAAAATTTTAAAGCATTTAGGTTGAGCTATATCTTCTAAGTTTACTCCTCCGAAGCTTGGTTGAATCCAATTAGCAACTTTAACAATTTCATTTGGATCGGTTGTGGATAAGCATATTGGAAAAGCATCAACCCCCCCTAAAAACTTGAAAAGCAACGCTTTGCCCTCCATTACTGGAAGGCTTGCTTCAGGTCCTATATCGCCTAACCCAAGAACTCTAGTTCCATCAGTTATTATTGCTACATTATTCCATTTATTAGTATATTCATAAACCTTATTTAAATCATCTTTAATGATTTTGCAAGGTTCAGCTACTCCAGGCGTATACCAAACTGAAAAATCATTAAAGCTTCTTAAAGAGCATTTGGGGATAACCTCTATTTTTCCATGATAAACCTCATGGTATTTTAAAGATATTTTTCCTGGAATAGTTGCTTTCTTAATTAATTCTTCATCATTATTATTCATAGCTGCTCTTACCTTTAATTTATTAACTAAGTTTTAAGGTTTTCTAGAGAAGAATTTAAATTAAAGTAGTGAAAAATAAGTTTAGAAAAGGGGTTTAAAATGGTTAATGCTTATACCTATATGGCTTCAGCCTGGAAAAATAAAGATGAAAGTTATGTTAAAAATTTAATGCGAGAGCTTTTAGTTAAATGGCGAAGAGAACCGTCAGTGGTTAGGATTGAGAAACCAACTAGGCTTGATAAAGCGAGAAGATTAGGGTATAAAGCTAAACAAGGCTTTGTAGTTGCTCGAGTTAAAGTTAGGCGTGGTGGAGCTAGAAAACCTAGGCCTAAATCTGGAAGAAGACAAAAAGCTATGGGTGTAAAAAAGTATACAAGGGCTAAAAGTTTAAAAAAGATCGCTATGGAAAGAGCTGCAAGGAAATTTCCAAATTTAACTCCATTAAATGCTTATTGGGTTTGGGAAGATGGACAGCGAGTTTGGTTTGAGGTTATAATGGTGGATCCGCATCATCCAGTAATAAAAAAAGATGATAAAATCCAGATTAAATTCAAGAATTAAAAAATTTCTATTTGATCTTCAGAAAATTGAATTAACCCATAATAATGGTCATATGAAAATATGCCAAATTCTCCGGCTATAGGATCGATAACCAACGCAATTATATATGGGGAAAATTGTTGCAGTTTCAATTGAGTTTGAACATCAATATTCGACATGAAAACTCCACATCCAATATGGGAATGATACCAACCTACTATATTTCCATTAATTTTGCCTTTCATTATATCATCCATAACTTTAGCTAAGGTTTCAGATGGAAAAACTGTGCATGAATTTGTTGAAAATCCTTCACCATGAATAACATCAGTTACAATTAATCCCCCTTCACCTAATTTACCTATTAATAACCCAATTTGTTCATAGGGTTTTCTAGTATATTCTAATATTTTTTGCAAAACTGACGCTTTTAATTTAACTTTAAACAAGTTTTATTCACTTAAATTTTAAAACGTTTTTTAATGCGTTAAATTAAATTTGAACTTTATTTTTTATTTTTTGTAGTTTTCTTGTGAAAGTTTGCTTATAGTTCCTCAATTAACTTTACGGGGTAAAGCTAAATGAAATATTAAAATTTTAATTTAAATATTTTTAATTTTCATTTTATAACCTTTTATAGCCTTTCAAGTAAAGCTGCATAAATTATAGGTAAATAAACTGTAGCATCGCCCTCTACAGTTATATGTTTAGCATTTTCTCTTATTTTTCCCCAAGAAATTGCTTCATGAGTTCTAGCACCTGATAAACTTCCATCATGTTCAACAGCTGTAGTTATGTAAACGGCATAACTTAACCCTTCAATGAATTGAGCCCACCAAATCACATGATGCTTAGAGATTCCTCCACCAATTATTAATGCTCCAGCCTTTTTAGCTTCCCATATTAAATCATTTAAAAGTTGCTCATCTTTCAACACATTAAGTTTAAAGTCATGAGTTTGGGAAAACTGCCAAATTTGATAACCTACTGCGCCATCTGTAATTCCTGGAATAATCATATAAACATTGTTTCTCCAACACCAATATAAAATTGAATCTTCATTTTTAATTCTTTTACCTAACTCCCAGCATAATTCATAAGTGGATAACTCTTTCATATCACTAGAGTAAACTTCATTTAGGAATTGAATCATTTTCTCTTCTATAATTAAACCATAAGAGTCATTAGGCGTTAAAATATTTCCTATTCTATTAATTTTTGCTTTATGCAATTTTCTATCATCCAACTCAAAGCTTCCATGATAATAGTTTCTCCAGCACCTAGCTAAATCATGATCTAAAGTTCCACATGTGGTTATCAAAATTTTAAACCAACCGTTTTTAACCATATCTTTAATTACTCCTCTAGTCCCTGTAGCTACTATACAAGCTGGAAAAGAAAGAAAATTCAATGAGTTTTTATCCTTAATCATTTTTTCAATTATTTCTATGCTTACAGCTAATTTTTTAGCTGTAAACCCCCCGCTACCCATCATTTGTTTAATTAATTCATTTACAGTAATTTTTTTATCTATTTTAAAATCTTTAACAATTTTCTTCATTTACTATTCCTCTTCAAACTAATTATGCGAAATTTAATTCATTATTAAAGTTATGAAGATAAAATAATAACCTTTTTATCTATGCAATTCATAAATCTCTATAGGTAAGAAAACTACTGGGTTTAAAGGGAGGATTAAATTATGGAAATATGGGAAGCGACTCAAATTAAACTTAACAAAAAAATATTATGGAATCTTGTTAAGTTAACTCTTATATTTAATCTTTTGATTTTATTTATCACTTCAACCTCTTTTGTTCAAAGAGTTAATGCTGAAGAGATAGGATATTATCATTATGATTCTCGCCTTAGCGCTTGGGTTTGGATTTCTAAACCTTGGAGAGCCACCGCCACCACTACCTTAATTACCATAAATGTTAAAGGTTTACCTCCAGAATATTCTACTGAGCTTATTATAGATGGAAAGCCTGTAGGTGTTATTCAAGGCGGCGAAAGTAAGCATTTTGAAGTTGATAAAAAATCTTCTCATACAATTCAAGTCAATAAAGAAGTGAAAAGTGCATTAAATAATTATGGAGGCATCGCGGTTGGAACAAGATACGTTTGTCCTGGAAATATATGGAATATTGAACTTACATTTAGGGAGGTAACTGAGCTTGTGCCTGTATGGTACCGAGTTTTAATTAGAAATGATTCATCTTACTATTGGGATTATTATGTAACTTATGAGTATCGAAATAGATTAATAAGCGATTTAGCAGAAAAAGCTCATGTATTTGAGTACTTCGTTGAGCATGAAGTCTATGTTATAGATCCATATGGACTTAAATCAACAGGATGGTTTAAGGATGGTGAAAGCATAATATTATCCGCAAAAAATTTTGTTGTAACTAAAGATGAGCCAAACGTTAAGGAAAGAGCTATTTTTAAAAATTGGGTTGTTAATGGTGCACCTATAGAAAACAATATTGTGCCTTTAAAAATAGATAAACCTATAGTAGCCTTAGCAGAGTATGATCTTGAGACTAAATATAAAGTAAATGTTTATTCAGAGTTTGGGCACATATCATTAAATAAGCTTGACGGATGGTACCTTAAAGGGGAAGAAGCAACGGTATCGATTGAACCTGAAATTCCAATGAATGGATGGGAAGGATTGCTTGGAGGAAAAATGATTTTTAACGGATGGTATACCGAAAAAGGTTTAGAATCGAAAAATGCCGCTTTCAACTTTATTGTTAATGAACCTAAAAATCTTAAAGCTGAATGGAGAATTGATGAATCAAAACCAATAATAGCAATTTCAATATTGGTTGCTCTAATAATTGCTGCTCTATGTTTCGCATTTTATAAGAGATCTTCCTTAATAAGTAAATTAAAACGCGTTAAACCAGAAAATGATGAAGTAGCTAAATTAAAAGCTGAAGTTGAAAGGTTAAAAAAGATTATTGAAACGCAGATAGGTAAACCTGTTGAATAACAAAATATGTTTTATAATCCTTTAAAGCTTGCAAGCGAAATTGAAAAAGTAGTAGTAAATGGAGAGTTTAGAAAATATTATCGAGTTGCTAGGGCTGGAAAATGGTATGGTGGAATTGCAACAGCAGATTGCTGTGGTTGCTGCTTAAAATGCGTTTTTTGCTGGAGTGGAGTACCTAGAGATAATCCTGAGGAAATCGGAGAGTTTTATTCACCAAAACAAATTTTTATTAAGCTTAAAGAATGTGCTGAGAAACATAACTATCACTTATTAAGAATTAGTGGAAATGAACCTACAATAGGTAAAACTCATCTTCTTAAACTTCTTGAGTTAATTGAGCAAAGCAATTATAAATTTATATTAGAGTCAAATGGAATTTTAATAGATTTTAACTATGCTAAACAACTTTCTAAATTTAAATGTCTTCATGCTAGGATCTCTCTTAAGGGAACAAACTCTAAAGAATTTTCCCTTTTAACAAATGCTTCACCTGAATTTTTTAATTTACAATTGAATGCTTTAAAAAATCTTTTGGATGCAGGCGTTTCATGTCACCCTGCAGTTATGCTTTCCTTTACTTCAAAAGAAAATTTTGAAAATTTAAAAAATACTCTAAAAGAAATAGATGAAAAATTAACTTTAGAAATTGAAGAGGAATACGTGTTTCTTTATCCTCATGTTGTTAAAAGATTAAAAAATGCAGGCATCAAACCATTAATCGCATATAAACCTAATAATATTCCCAGAGAATTTATTTAATATTTACTTCTGTCCCTTTAATATAAAAAGATAAAATGTTAAGTTGAATATGATTGTTTGATAAATTTTTTTAAGTCAATTTTATTTGCGTTTTCAAGATCAGCTTCGAACTTTATTGAAATAAGCTTTTCATGTGGAATAACATATGAACCTAATATGCCTTTTTTAATCCATTCATGAATTAATTCATCTTCAGGATTTGATGGAAGCTTTTTAATATATTTAAAATCGTTAAGTCTTTCTTGAAGACAGTAGCATGCAGTGTTCGTTGGTTCCAATCTTTCAGGCTTCTCGATAAACTCTAAAACTTGACCTGTAGTTGGATGAATTTTTCCTATTCCATATTGAACTCTATATCCTAAAGCGAAAACTTGTGTCACTTCAAAACCGTATGCGGCTCTCTGCAAAATATGCTGCTTGGCTAAATCTAAAAAATTTATAGCTAATATATCTGAAGCGTTAAGAATTATTGCTGGTCTTGAAGCGTCTATTTTTCCTTTTTTTAAACCAAACTTTATGGAACCTGCTCTTCCGAGAGGTTTAGGCTCTTCCACATACTCTATTTTAATTGGTCTATTAAATTCCTTGCTTAATTCTTCTCCTTTACCGAATTCTTCTTCAATAGCTTCTTTTCCATAACGAACAGTAATAACAAAATTTGAAACTCCACTAAGCAATATTGGAAGCATAGCCCAGTACATTAAAGGTTTAGGATTTAAACCAATTTTAATTAATGGTTTAGGTTGGGTTAACGTGTAAGGCCTTAACCTGACCCCTTCTCCACCTGCATTCACTATTGCTGTAGCGGCTTTAATGAATTTTTCAGCTTTTTCATTTAATGAATTTTTTATTTCGTTAAAAATTGAATTGTTAAGCTTAACCATTTCTTAACCAACCTTTAAAACCTCTAAAAATGTATTTAGGAAATAAAGGTTATTAAGGTTAAACCTAAATGTTTAAATTTTAAAGGTAACCAATATTTAAAGGGTTTATAAGCCTTCTCAATAGATATTACGAATAAAAATATGTTTTGAGGTGGGTTTTTAATGAGTGAAGAGGAAGAATTACCTCCGCAAATTCAAGAGCAATTGTTAAGATTGCAGCAAATGGAGCAAACTTTACAAGCTATTGTTACTCAAAAACAACAGCTTGAGCTTGAGTTGGCTGAAGCTGAAAAAGCTATTTCAGAACTGGAAAAAATAGATGATAAAGTTGCAGTTTATAAATCTGTAGGAAGCATTCTTCTTCAATCAGATAGGCAAACTTTATTAAACGAGTTAAAAGAGCGTAAGGAATTGTTAAACACTAGGGTAACCGTGCTAAGCAAGCAGGAAGAGCGCACCAGAGCCAAAATTAAAGAGGTTCAATTAAAACTTCAAGAAAGACTTAAAAGCAGCCCGCCTTAATCCCTTCCTTTACAAAACTTCCTTTACAAAAAATGATAGGGGAATAAACGCTGGATAGGCGGGAAAATTTATTAATTAAGTTTAAATGTTACATTTTTAATTTAAAAAGTGCAGCTGTTGTATGTCATCAAAATGCTGATCCGGATGCTGTTTGCTCAGCCTTCGCTTTATTAAAGCTCTTAAAAAAATTAAACAAACGTTTAAAAGTTTCGCTTGTTGCACCTGAAGGAATAAGCCGAATCTCAAAGCAAATTTTAAAAGTTATACCAGTATTTTTTGTTGAGGATTTAGATTTAAAATTTATCGATGCAATCTTTCTTGTTGATACAAGCACTGTTAAGCAAATTGGGGCGTTTGGAGAGAGAATTTTAAAATTAAGAAAACCCATTGTTGTAATTGACCATCATGTTAAACATCCGGAAATGAGGAAAATTGCAAAGTTATTTTTAATAAATGAAAAAGCCACTTCTACGTGCGAAATTATATTTAATCTTTATCAAAACTTAAAGATTAAACCATTAAAGATAGTTGCTCAAGCGTTAATGATTGGGTTAACTTTTGATACTAGACATTTTACTTTGGCTAACCTTCAAACTTTTCAAACAGCTGCTGAATTATGCAAATTTGGAGCTAAACCTGAAAAAGCTATTGAACTGTTAAAAATTCCTTTAGGAAAACCTGAAAGAATAGCTAGGTTGAAAGCTGCTCAAAGAATGGAAATTAAAGAAGTTGAAGATTGGATGCTTGTCACCTCAATTGTAAGCTCTTTTCAAGCTTCAGCTGCTAGAGCCATAATAGCTTTAGGAGCTGATATAGCTATTGTTGGTGGAGAAAAAAAGGGTAAAATTAAAGTTAGTTTAAGAGCTACAAACGAATTTTATAGAGTTACTGGAATTCATTTAGGTAGAGATTTAGCTGTTCCATTAGGAAAACTTTTAAATGGCGTTGGAAATGGCCATGCGATAGCAGCTGGAGTTAATGGATATGGAAATTTAAATGAAGCAATAAATCAATCCATAAATTTGTTGACGAATCTCTTAAAAGTATTAAATAGAGGGTTAACATTTGAATAAACCAGTAATATCTATTAGAAATTTAACTTTCACTTATGCTGGTTTAGATAAACCCTCAATTAAAAACGTGAATTTTAACGCTTTTCAAGGCGAATTCATTGTTTTAACAGGTCCAAGCGGTTGCGGAAAAACAACTTTATGCCGTTGCTTAAATGGTTTAATTCCAAATTTTTACTCTGGAGAAATGGAAGGGGAAGTTTATGTTTGTGGATTAAATACTCGAGAATACTCCACTTCAGAATTAGCTAAGCATGTAGGGTTTGTTTTTCAAAATCCTGAAAACCAATTATTCTCTTTAACTATTGAAAGAGATGTGGCTTTTGGTTTGGAAAATTTAGGTCTTCCAAAGGAAGAAATCAAAGAAAGAATTGAATGGGCTTTAAATATTGTTGGAATAAGCAATTTAAGAGATAAAGCCCCTTACGAGCTTTCTGGAGGTCAGCAACAAAAAGCGGCTATAGCATCAGTTTTAGCTATGAAACCTGAAGTAATTGTTTTAGATGAACCCACCTCTTTTTTAGATCCTAAATCAGCTTTAGAAATATTAAAAATGATTCAAAAATTAAATAAACAATTTAAAATTACTGTAATTTTGGTTGAGCATAGGTTAGATTTTGCAGCTCAACTTGCTGATAGAATATTAATAATGAATAATGGAGAGATAGTTTTGGATGGGGGGCCCTCCAAAGTTTTAACTGAAGAAGCTTATCTTTTAGGGGTTGGAATACCTAAAGTTACTTTTTTATTTTATCAATTAAAACAGGAAAAATTCAATTTTCATAAAACTCCTGTAACAATTGAAGAAGCTGCAGTGGAGCTAAGGAGGTTACTTAAACGATAAAAGTAGAAAATTTAAGGTTTTCCTATATTGATAAAGAGGAAGTGCTAAAAGGCATTAATTTGGAAATTTATGAAGGGGAATTTATCGCTGTTATGGGGGAAAACGGTGCTGGAAAAACAACTTTAATTAAGCATTTTAACGGTTTATTAAAGCCCACTTTCGGTAGAGTTTTGGTTGATGGAATTGATACGCGAAAGGCTAGTGTAGCAAGCTTAGCTAAGTTTGTTGGGTTAGTTTTTCAAAATCCTGATCATCAACTTTTTTGCGAAACAGTTTGGGATGAAGTTGCCTTCTCTCTAAAAAACTTTAACTATAGCGAAGAAATTATTAAAGCTAGAGTAAGAAAAATTCTTGAAATTTTAGATTTAACTAAATATAGCGATTCATCTCCATTCACTTTAAGCGGTGGAGAACGAAAAAGAGTGGCTTTAGCTTCAGTTTTAGTTTGGGATCCAAAATATATTGTTTTAGATGAACCTACAATAGGGCAAGATTATCGTCAAAAAGATAGATTAAGAAACTTTATTTTGCAGTTAGTTACTCAAGGAAAATCTGTAATTATGGTTACGCATGATGTGGAATTTGTTGCTGAATGTCATCCTAGAGTAATTTTACTCTCTAAAGGGAGGATTGTTGCTGATGGTTCAGCTGAAGAAATACTTTCTAATGAAGAATTTGTTAATGAATGCTCTTTGGAGCTTCCTCAAATATCAAAGCTTATGAAGACATTGAAAGATTTAGGGGTTAACCAAAAAATTATCGATGTTTATTCAGCTAAAACTTACTTAGTTAAAATGCTTAAAGGGTGAAAAACATGTCGCTTAGAGTTTTTGATGGATTTAAGTTTAAAAAATTAAATACTCCAATTCATAAACTGGATCCCCGTTCAAAATTCATGTTTATAATTGCTATTTTTGCTTTAACATTACTTTTCACAAACTTAATAGGTTTAACGGTTATTTTTTTAATTCAATTACCTTTAATTTTTCTTGCTAAATGTGGTAAAAAATGGTTAAAAACGATGAAGGGGACAGCTTTCTTCGCAATTTTAATTTTTATAATGAATTTTATTACTGGGGCTTCCTTCGCCTTCTCTCTAGCTATGACTATTAGATTCATAACTTTAGTTTCTTCTTTTTCTTTATTTTTTATGACCACTTCTCCAGATGATTTAGGGTTAGCTTTAGAACAAATGAAAATTCCATACACGCTTGTTTTTACCTTTACTACCGCTGTAAGGTTGGTTCCAACAATAGCTGTAGATGCTCAAACAGTTATCGACGCTCAAAAATCTAGAGGATTAGAATTAGAAAAAGGTAATTTAATGAAGAGAATTAAGAATTTTATCCCAATTTTAATTCCATTAATTGTTAGCGCTATTAGAAGAAGCATGGAGCTTGCTGAAGCTTTAGAATCTCGAGGTTTTAACGCCTCTAAAAAAAGAACATCTTATTTAACTTTAAAACTTCATAAATTAGATTATGCTACTTTAATTTTAACAATTTTCCTTCTCATTTTTGGAGTTTATTTAAAGCTTTATGTGCCTTTACCTCAAATTGATCTTCCAATTAAAGTTCCCCCTATTCAATTGTTTTATAAAACTTTTTAAAGGGTTAAAATAAAGTTTTGTTATTATTAGGTTAGTAATAGTAAATAAGGAGAGAAAAAGAATTGACAAGCGATTTTAATGAAGTTGCCACATCTCTTTTAGAGGGCGTTAAAGAATCTATTTCAAAAATAAACCCTGAAGAAATAAAAAAAATGATTGAATGGATAATAAAATCTAAAAATAATAGAATACTCGTTATAGGGGCTGGAAGAAGCGGTTTTGCAGGAAAATCTTTTGCTATGCGTTTAATGCATTTAGGGTTTAACGTTTATGTATTAGGCGAAACCATAACCCCTGCTGTAGGAAAAAACGATTTAATTATAGCTATTTCAGGATCTGGAACAACAAAGCTTGTGGTTACTGCCTGCGAAATAGGGAAAGAGGTTGGAGCTAAAATAATTGCTGTAACATCTTATCCAGATTCACCCCTAGGAAAACTTGCGGATCATATTGTTCAAATAAAGGGAAGGGCTAAAAGAGTTAATGAAACTGATTATTTTTTAAGGCAGATAACTGGGGCTCATGAACCTTTAGCACCGCTTGGAACAATATTTGAAATTTCAACAATGGTTTTCTTGGATAGCTTAATAGTTGAATTAATGAGAAAACTTGGTAAAACAGAGGATGAGCTTAGAGCTAGACATGCAACTATAGAGTGATGCCAAATTGTCTATTCTTCTTAAAAACTGTAGATGGATTGTAACCCAAAATTTAAACAGGAATATTCTTGAAAATCAATCAATCTATATTGAAGATGGAAAAATAATTGATATAGGAAAAATCTCTATTAAAGCTGAGGAGGAATTAGATTGCAGCAAAATGATTGTTATGCCTGGATTAATTAATACGCATACGCATTTATCTATGACTTTATTTAGAGGTTATGGAGATGATTCCCCATTAAAAGAATGGTTAGAAAATAAAATTTGGCCTTTGGAGAAAAAGTTAACTGGAGAGATATGTTATTGGGGTGCTCTTCTTGGATGCTTGGAAATGATAAAAACTGGAACCACATGTTTTTTAGATATGTATTTTTTTGTTAAAGATGTTGCTAAAGCGGTTCATGAAGCTGGCTTAAGAGCTTTTCTTTCGCATGCAATTATAGATGTTCAAGGAGAAAGCGGCTTCGATGAGAACTCTTTTAACGAAGCAGCAAGCTTCATTAAAAGTTTAAATAATCAAAAAATAAAATTGGCTATTTCGCCGCATTCTCCATACACCTGCACAGAAGAAACTTTAATAAAATGCAAAGAAAAAGCTGAAGAAAAAAATGTTGTGTTGCATACACATTTAGCTGAAACTAGATGGGAGCAAACCTTTTTTCAAAAAAAGCTTGGATTAAGTGAAGTTGAGTACCTAAATAAAATTGGTTTTTTATGCCAAAATTTAGTTGCTGCCCACAGCGTTTGGTTAACTAAAAAGGAAATTAAGATTCTTAAAGAAAAAACCGTTAAGGTATCGCATTGTCCAGTTTCAAATTTAAAGCTTGCTTCAGGAGGTGTGGCTCCTATACCAGAAATGCTGGAGGAAAAAGTTTCTGTTTCTCTTGGTACAGATGGAGCGGCTAGCAACAACTGCTTGGATATGTTTGATACAATGAAGATTTGTGCTTTAATCCATAAATTTTATAAATGGGACCCAGCAGTTATGCCTGCTCAAAAAGTTTTGGATTTAGTTACATTAGGTGGGGCTGAAGCTTTAAACTTAAGCAGCGAGGTTGGAAGCATTGAAAAAGGGAAAAAAGCTGATTTAATTTTAATAGATTTAAAGAATCCAAATTTAACTCCAATCCATAACTCAAATACTTTAATCTCTGATCTAGTTTACTCCATTAAAGGGGAGAATGTTGACTCAACAATTGTAAATGGAGAATTTTTAATGAAAAATAAAAAATTTGTAACGCTTAATCCAGAAAAAATTTATGAAAAAGCTGAGGAAGCTGCTGAAAAATTGCTTTCTTAAAATTTGCTTATTAACTCAGCTTTTTTAATTGTTAAGAAACCTGAATCATTCATCCATTCAATTTCAGATTCCAAAATTGAAATTCTTTTTTTAAACATTGGGCCATCTAAAACAAAAGTTTCAGCTTCTCCCCCCTCAAAAATCAAGTTAAAACCATGTTTTTCCGATAAAATTATTAACTTTTGAAGAGTTTCCTCATTAATTTTTTTTCCAAGCCAATCCCTGCTTAATCCTTTAGCCATGCAAGCCGTAATAATAATTTCAAAGCCTGCTTCAACCTCCTCTTTTAACAACCTTTTTTGGTTTTTCACCCATAAAGGAGCGTAAGAAGCCAATTTCAGCTCTTCGCAAATAAATTCCAACTTGGTTTTTTGGTATTCGCTAGCTACAGCGCCAAAACCTAAACCTTTAAAATTAAGTTTTTTCTTTAAAATTTTTAATTGGGAAAATAAGCTTTTTAACTCTTCATTTTTCCCTTCGTCAACTCTTATAAAATTTATTGGTAGGTTTAATGCTTCAGCTTGTAATTTACTCCATTCAACATTGGGATAATGAAACATATATGAATCTGAAGCTTTAGGAATAACTGTAATTAAGCCAGCCACTTCAAATCCTTGCTGCATTAAACACCAAAGCGCATAGTTGCTATCTTTTCCACCACTAAATAAAACTGCAATTCTCAAGATTCCCACTTCTAATAAAGTTGAGTTAAAGCTTTAAGGGTTAGATTCCGCTGCAACGAAAATCTCCAAACTTTTAATTATTAATATGGCATCTATGGGAATTATGCTTTCGAATTTGAAATCAAATCTTAAAACATCCCCAATTTTATTTATTCTCTCATCATCCCAGTTAAGAATTAATTGTGTGCCAAAATCCTCTTTTGGAACACCTAACATTTGGCTTCTATCAAATCGTCCATTTAAATAAATATTTATTTTCCATAAGCTTCCCCAATTCGTGCTATTGGGAGACCAAATGTTAAAAAACCAAATTTGAATATTAAGAATTTTTGTTAAATTAAACTCTGTTCTATTAAAATGGGTAATTCTTAACCATAAAGTTAAATTATCGCCGGATTTAATGATAATTGATTCAGGTTTGGCCTCACTTGATTCATTATTTAATTCGAATCTAAACCATCTAATTCTAACTTTTTCAGGGTTAAACCAATCTATATCAACGCTTTTTTGAAGAGTTGGTTTAATATAAATAATATTAGCTTCATTTTTTTTAGCCTCTTTAAACCATAACAAGTAAATGTATGGAAGTTGAACAGCAATAATTAAGGTAATTAATAAAATTGTTAAAGGGATCTTCCTCATTTTTATTACCTTTTTAATTGCTCATCTAAATACTTCAATCAATTTATTTGGTAACTCATCCAAATCCTCTATAAATACATATTTGCCTTGTCCCATTTTCGCTAATTCTTTGCATAATTTCACGCTTTCTTCGCTTCCTCCCCCGATTCCAGTCTGAATAACATGAAGTTTATTGAATTCTTTAACGCTGGTTTTAGGATCTTCCCCAGCTGTAAGCCAACCATCAGTAACTAAAACCCCTATTTTCTCTAAGGTTAAATCATTTAAAGAGGTAAGTTGATTTACTCCTTCATCTAATCCTGCTTTTATATTAGTTAATCCGCCAACTTCAAGGGATAAAATTCTTTCAACAACTTCATCTAACTCAACTTTTTCATTAATTAATTTAACTGGGGAAGCTTCATTTTTAAATGTAACTATAGCATAATAATCTTTTTCAAGCTTATAAGCTAAAGCTCCAACAGCTAACGCTGCAGTAACAATTTTAGATCTTTGCATTGAATTACTCGCGTCAAGCATTAATGCAACAGCTATTTTTTTAGGCTCCTTTTTAATGGTTATTAAATCTTCATTGCTGCAAGCTTTTTTTCCTAAAATATTTTCTAGCGTTAAATCCATATCTATTTCTTCATCACCTAAATTATATGGGCCAAAACTCTTTTTTATTCTACGCTTTCCCTTTTCGCTTATTTCGGAAGCTATTTTAATTATTAAATGAGCGACGTAATTTTTTACGATTTCTTTTTCTCCTTCATTTTTAAGCTCATCAAAATTTTCAATATAGATTTTAAGTATTTCACTTGGCTTCTTGTTTTTAATAAGTTTAATGTTTTGATTTGTTAAATTTAATTCTTGAGTGAAAATTTTGCCTATTTTACCTTCTTTACTTATTAATACATATGGTAAATTAACATTTTCAATTTTACCTTCATTCTCTATTGTTGCCTGAAAAAAATTTTGATTAAAACTGCTAGAGAACCCAATTTTATCTAATATTGAAAGAGCAATTCTTTTTATCAGCTCCTCCCTCGTTTCTTCGCTTCTTAAGGCAAGCTCTATTTTGCAATTTAAAGCCATTACAGCAGCTTCAACAACTTCTTCCTTAGTTAAATTTTCTTTATTTTTTAATAAATCAACCATATCTATTGCTCCTCTAATTGATGGTCCCCTTTTAACATTTGGTTCTCTTCTAACTGCATTGATAATTTCAACAGCTAAACTAACAAGCTGATCGTTAAAACATTTTGTTTCTTGTTTAACTATTTCATCCTCCTCTTTTTTAGGTTGATAGTTCAATTTAATCCAAACAAATCTATCTTTTAAAGCTTCGCTTAACCTGGTTGTTCCAACATATTCTTCAGGGTTTTGAGTCGCTATTATAACAAATCCGTTTTTAGCTTTTACCTCACCTACCTTAGGAACAACTATTGTTTTTTCATCCATAGCTGGAAGAAGAACATTTTGGGTTGATTCAGGCACTCTATTAAGCTCATTTATAAAAAGGATTCCTCCATTAACCATCGCAAGGTATAATGGTCCAGGAATAAATGCTTCTTTTACGTAACCTTTACTAACGAGAATTGGCGGGTCAAACCAACCAATAAGCTTGTTTTCAGTATATCTTTCATCTCCATCCACTCTGTAAACAGGTTTGCTTAAAAATTCAGCTACAGCTTTAGCTAGTTTTGTTTTTCCAACTCCAACGGCTCCCTCAAGCAGCACATGTTTTCCAATAGACACCGCCATCAACATCTTTTTTAATTCTTCTTCCCGTCCAATAATTCCGTTTTTTTTCTTAATTTCCTTTATAGCATCCTCTATTTTCATGTTTTTCCCCATCCATAAGTTGAAATAAAGAATAAAATAAATTTTTGCTTAAGCTTCAGAAGCTGTAACAATAATTATTGTAGCTAAGTCTCCAGTGTCTTCGCACCAATCCGCTATAGTTTCTAAACCTCTAGCCAATTCATTAATAAAAACCAATTGAGTTGATCCTAATTCAGAATTGTAAAGGAATCTTATTGAATCATATTCTTCATCAGAATCTTCCTCAATCTCTTCAACCTCGTTAATCAATGAAAGAGTTGTATTAAAGTCCTTATTCATCCATAAAATGGCTTCCACAAGCTTTTCGGAGCATTTAACAGCTAAACTGGACAGTTTAATTAATCCATCTTTAATTTCTTTAGGTAAATTTATAAATGAAACTAGAAGAGCAAGCTTTGCAGTCATTTTAGCTGAATCAGCTATTTTATCTAGTGAATCTGTTAAATTTAATAACTCTTCTCTGCTGAGAGGTGGTAAAACACCTTTAGCAAGCTCTTTTAGCTCTTTCCTTCTTTTAACATCAGCTTCCTCCTCTAATTCACCTGCCCTTTTTAAATGTTTAATTGAATCTTCATATTTTTCCTCAAGCTTAGCTTTTATTCCTTCATTTAATTCCTTTACGGCGTTAAGGGTTAAATTTAAATGTGGTTCAAGTATTTTTACAGCGTCAACTCTTCTTCCTTTGCTAAACCATTTAGCAATTTTACTCATTTTCTTCACCCTTCATATTATTATGATGAAGTTGCAATATATTAAAATTATAATGAACGCTAAATATTTAATAAATTAAGTTGAAGAGCCGCTTCAGTGAGCAATATAGCGAAAATTCCGCTTGCTGGAAAGGTAATTATCCAACCAAACTACCTGTTTAACAGCTGATAAACTTATTTTTGTTCCTCTAGCTAAAGCTGAACCTATAATAGCTGATACAAGAACATGCGTTCCAGATAAAGGTAAACCAAGCAAAACAGAAATTGTAGCAATTATGGCTGCAGTTGCTTTGAGCAGCTAAAGCGGATGAAGGTGTTAACTCAACTATTTTTAAACCAACAGACCTAATTACTTTCCTTCCAAGAACAAGCAATCCAACCACCATTCCTGAAGCAGCTAAAAAGCTCTAATTAAATATTGCTCGCCAGTTACAGTGCTTAATAAAGCGCTAGCGTTAGCAACATCATTTCCAGCCCTTGAAAAAGAATTTGTAAAGGCTGCAAAAGCTAAAATTAATGCGGAACCCCTTTCTATGTTTTCTCTAGTTCTTAAACCCCTCACTTTTTTTAAGATAAATTTGCTTATGGCTTTAGATAAAATCAATGCTGTTATTAACCCTATAAGTGGAGAAATAACCCAATTTAACAATACTATTGAAACGGTTTTTAAATTTATAGCCTCTAAACCTTTAAAGAATAAAGCTAAACCTAAAACCGCTCCAACCATGCTATGGGTGGTTGAAACGGGCCAACCCCAAGTAGAAGCCATTGTTAACCAAATAGCTTCAGCTAAAATCACAATTAAAGTTATTTCTAACGTTACTGGAAAAACTTCATTGTTGATTATGCCTGTACCAATAGTTTTTTCAACTTTAGCTCCTAATAAAACGGCGCCGAGGAAATTGCATATGGAAATTAAAATTACTATTCGTTCCACAGTGATTAATCCACTTCCAGCTAAAGGCGCCATAGTTTCATCATTGGCTCCAACTCCAAAAGCTATGTAAAGCGCTATGGCAATATTTATGATAAGTAATAACCCTATCATGAATAAGATTTATATAATATTCCATTTTATATATTTTTTTCTTTATTAGAAAAATTTAAAAATAATCAAATTTTTTATAAAAGAAGGGAAAACATTGCAATTAAAAAACAATTTTAATTCTGAGCTTTCTAACGATGAAATTGAAGCTTACTCTAGGCAAATAGTACTGGATGAAATAGGTTATGAAGAGCAATTAAAAATTAAAAATGCTAAAGTTCTTATAGCAGGGATAGGTGGCTTAGGAAGTCCAACAGCTTTAAAATTAGCTGCTATGGGAGTAGGCTTTATTAAGCTCGTGGATAGAGATATAGTTTCAGCCTCAGATTTGCATAGACAGTATTTATATGATTTTCACTCAATAGGATTAGTTAAAATCGAAGTTGCTGCCGAAAAACTTAAAGCTTTAAACCCAAGACTAACTGTAATGCCTATTCCCATCTCTATTAAACAATGGAATGCGCATGAATTAATTAAAGATGTTGATTTGGTTATTGATGGTTTAGATAGCATTGAAACAAGATATATAATTAATAGAGCTTGCATAGAAAGGAATATTCCATATCTTTATGGAGCCGCTATAGAAAATCAAGGCGTTGCCTCTACAATTATTCCTTATGAATCTGCTTGCCTAGAATGTTTTAATCCAGGGTTAACTGATGAGGAATTACCTAAATGCTCTATTGTTGGTGTTCACCCCTCAATATTAAGCATAATTTCAAGCATTCAAACCCTTGAAGCAATTCGATTAATAACTGGGAAAAAACCAAAATTAATAAATAAACTTTTATATGTAGATTTAAATGAGCTCTCTTTTGATGAAGTTAAAGTAGTCAGAAACCAAAACTGTCCTTCATGCGGAAGCAAGCAAATTAAACCTCAATTAAAAGAGGAGCTTATTGAAGAACACTGCGCTAGAAGCGGAAAAAAAGTTTTCATCATTACCCCAAAAAAATGGTTAACAATTGATTTGTTAAAAGCTTCAATCCAATTAAAAGAATTTAAAATTGAAAAATTTGGTAAATTAGGAGCAACTTTTTCTAGAAAAGATGGCACAACGTTAAGCATTCTTAAAACAGGTGTTGCAATAATTCAGGTTCCACCAAATTTAAATAAATTAAACTCAAAGAAAGATGCTTTAGACCTTTATAAAACTATTTTGATCGATAAGCTTGACATGCCGATTGAAGCTTTACCTTTATAAAGAAGAAATTATGGTGGTGTAATTTTTATAGCTTGGGTTGGGCATTGAATTTCGCAAGCCATGCATTGAATACAATCCTTTTCTCTTACAGGGTCAGATTTCTTGTTTGAAGTTGGATGGCCTGGGGAAGGAATCATTTCAAAAACGTTTACTGGACATACGCTAACGCAAACTTCATCTCCATTACAAATATCTTGATCTACAGCTACGTTTGTACCATGAATACCAAGTTTTTCCGGAGGTTTAACTTCACCCCAAACCTTATGGCCAGCATGCTCCCCGCTTATTTTTAATTTATTCATAAATTCGGGATCTATAGGCAATAATTAACCCTCCATTAAATTTAACGCTGTTAAATTTTTATTAAATTCCTAAAATATAAACTTTACCTTACACAATGTATAGCGCCAGAGAAACAACCATTTTTAGCTTTTAATAATAGTATCTAACAGGCACCCAAACCCAGCGACGCCAATACGGATCATAACCTAAACTCCATACATATACAGGTTTTCTGGAAGCTAAATATCCTGCAGCTCCTCCAGCCGCTGCACCTGCTGCTATAAGCCCAGCTACCACCCACCAACTCAACATTCTAAATCACATATATTTAATTTGTTATTAATGAATAAAAAATTTTCTCTTCATTTTTTTAATGCGAAAGTTTTTTTGCAAACATTATACCTTAGTTTTTAAGGTGAAAATGAATTGTATGATGTAATTATTGTTGGAGCTGGACCAGCGGGGATTTTCGCTGCTTTAGAGCTTACTAAAGATTCAAAATTAAAAGTTTTGCTTATAGATATGGGTCCAAACCTTGATAAACGGATATGCCCCGCTAACAGAGGGCTTGGGTGCATTAAATGCGAACCCTGCTTTCTTTTAAGCGGCTGGGGTGGAGCAGGAGCCTTTAGCGATGGAAAATTAACATTATCCACAAAAGTTGGCGGATGGTTAAATGATTACATAAGCGAAGAATTAGAAGCGTTAATAAATTATGTTGATAAAATTTATGTAGATTATGGTGCTCCAACAAAACTTTATGGTGTTGAAGCTGATAAATTAGAGGAGTTTTCAAAAAAAGCTTCTTCAGCTGGGTTAAAGCTTATCCCAAGCAAAATTAGGCATTTAGGCACTGAAAAATGTCCATTAATTCTTACTCGAATAAAAAAAGATTTAGAGAAAAAAATTGAAATTAGATTTAATACGCAAGTTAAAGATTTAATTGTTAAAAATGGGAAAGCCTCTGGAGTCTTAACTAATAAAGATGAGCGGATAGAATCGAAATATGTTATAGTTGCTCCTGGAAGAGTTGGAGCAGAATGGCTTGCCTCTATAGCTCAAACCCTTGGATTAAAAACATTAAACAATCCTGTTGATATTGGAGTTAGAGTTGAAGTTTCCGCAAATACACTTGAAGAATTAACAACCGCCCTTTACGAGCCTAAATTAATTTATTATTCTAAATCTTTTGATGATCAGGTTAGAACATTCTGCTTTAATCCTAGAGGAGAAGTTATAACAGAATCTTATGATGATGTGATAACTGTTAATGGTCAAAGCTATGCTGAAAGAAAAACTGAAAATACGAATTTTGCGGTTCTTGTTAGCACATCATTTACTGAACCTTTTAAAGAGCCTATTGCCTATGGAAAGTATATTGCTAGATTAGCGAATTTGTTAAGCGGAGGAATAATAATTCAAAGGCTTGGAGATTTAATGTTAGGAAGAAGGTCAACAGAGGAAAGAATAAAAAGAAGCTTGATTACTCCAACGCTTAAATCTGCTACGCCAGGGGATCTTAGTTTTGCTCTTCCATATAGATATTTAACCGATATAAAGGAGATGCTTAAAGCTATAGATCAAATATGCCCTGGAGTTTATAGCAGGCATACGCTTCTTTATGGAGTTGAAGTAAAATTCTATTCTTCAAGATTAGAATTAAATAAAAATTTAGAAGCGGTAAAGTTGAAAAATTTATTCGCTATAGGCGATGGCGCAGGAGTAACAAGAGGATTAATTCAGGCATCAATCTCTGGAGTTATTGCTGCTAGAGAAATAAAAAGGCGTGAAAACTTACTTTAAACATCATTAATCTTTTAAATAGATTATATATCAACTTTAACAATTAAAATATGATAACTTCACATCATATATGCTTAAATTTTAATTTAAAGCTAAAATTCTAGGGAAATCTTGTTATCGATAATATCGACAATTAAAGTTAATCCTTCATATCGAATCAAATGGCAGAATGAATAGCATCTACGAATCCTCTTGGGAACATACCCCTTAAGATTACAGTTGAACGCTTCTACAGGAAGCTACAATTAGTTTTCAAGGATGTTGGGGCTGGAGCTTTATGGATTATGTGGAAAACGCTAAAAAAAGCATTAAAGGGGATTCAAGTCCTTGCCCATTTGACTTGTATCCTCGAATAGCCTAAAATAAGCTTAAATAAAAGATTTTTAATGGTGGACCGGGCGGGATTTGAACCCGCGACCTTTCGGTTGCGAACCGAACGTTCATACCAGGCTGAACTACCGGCCCACAGCCGTTAATACCATTTTCTTATCAGCTTCAATTAAGTATTAGAATTTAATTCGAGTTGAATAAAAGTTTTGTTATATCCTCTCTTACTCCTTCTTTTTCTTATATTGGATTTACTCAAAAAGCTCTATCAACTTGTTTATAAACCGCCTATACTTTTTCGTATGCTAGCTTAGTAACTATTCAGCAAATCCATAAACCAAAAAATGAATTGTCTCATCTGAATCATTAACATAAATAAGAATTGAATTTCCTAAAACTTTTTTTCTATTTTTATAATTTTACTGTGCCTAAAAGACATTTAACATTAGCATTAAAGCCCATTCCAACTTTATGCTTAAGCCCTTTTTTGAAATTAATTTCAGAAATCAATTAACAACGGTATAATCATTTTAAAACATTTAAAGTGAAATAAACTTTTCTATTTAATCCTTACATTAAAAGAGAGGATGAAAACTTACACCATTAATTTTCCAATAGGATTAGATAGAGATAGGGAAACATTGAATAGTTGAAATAGTATTAAGGCAAAGGATATTGAAACTGTCATGCGGTGAATTAATATTGGATTTATTGGTGATATATGATAACTCTTTCATATCAAATGCCTTTATTGTAAATCTTTAATAACCGAATTTGTTAAAGTTATTAACAAGGTAAAAGGATAGGACCTTTAAGCAAGGAAGCAATCAAAATAAGGTTGGTAGAAGTGAGTTCAAGTCCTCTCTTAATAGAATCCGTTCTTCTCCTTCTTTCTCCTCATAAAAAGGCTAAAGTTTTAGATGCTGCTTGCGGGTTTGGTAAATGGGGCTTTCTTATAAAAATTCATTACGATGTAGAAGTGATTGGGATAGATTTATCGATTAACAATTTAGCTAAAAGAAACTACGACGAGCTAATAATGGCTGATGTTCGATATTTGCCATTTAAGGATTTAGCTATGGATTATTCATTAGCATGCGAAATTATAGAGCATTTAAGCAAAGAAGGTGGTATTAAAATGATTAAAGAATTAGAAAGAGTAACCAAAAAGAAAATCCTTCTTACAACTCCATATGCAAGCTGGTATTATGAAAAACCAAAAGTCAATGGCCATATAACTAAGTGGAAGCCTAAAGAATTTAAGGAAATGGGCTTCAAGGTTCGTGGCATCGGCTCGAAATTTAGCTTTAAAGGAAAGCTTATGTTCGTAGTTAAGCACTTCATTCTTAAACCATTAGCTTACATAGTTCCTGAAATTGGAGAGTTTTTAATTGCAATTAAAAAATTTGACGATATTTAATTTTTAGGAAGGCTTTCAACTCTTCAAATTTGAAAAATGCATTTATAAGTTCCACTAATTTTTCTATACTTTAAGCAAGCTTTAACTCCTTTTGAGAAGGATTCTGTAAAATTCGCTATTTTAAAGAAGGAACCTGCAGAATGTTAAGGGGTTTCAACATTGAGCTTATGTTAAGTATTCTTGTCTTCACCGCTATTAGCAAAAGCTGGATGAAGGCATATTTTAGCCAATTTTCTATTCAATTCAGCCCTTTCCAAGCTTAATTGGTCAATTTTATACAGCAAATTTAATAAGACTTAACATAATTAAATCTATGATTTGGCGCGTATGTAAAATTATTTTATAACGCATTTATATCGTTTACACTCTTTTATTGACTAATTCTTACATATGGTAAACTCTTAATTTTTCAATTAGGTTATGAGGTTTGCAATTTTATTTAACATACATTTTTGGATTTTTTAGAAATGCATATTTGCATTCAGAAGAGCAAAAATAATAAGTTTTTCCATCAAATTCTGCTTTATAATCAGTTGTTTCCACATCCATTCCGCAAACAGGATCTTTAGCTTCCTTTTTAACATTCTTGCCATGCGCATATCCTCCTCCGCTATGGCATCCTCCTCTATAGCTACTACGCATCAGTTTTATATCCCCCATAAGCCCAGCGCCGAATCCTAAAGCAGGAGCAATGAGCGCCCAAGGTCCGCCTAACATTGAGCCTAAAATATAACCTCCAAAAAGCCCTATGCAGCAAAGCATTTTTCTCACCTTAAAATTAAAATGTTAATAAAACGGAATATAAAATTAATTCTTTTCAAACATATTCCATTTGCGATGTAGAACTTAACATTTGTAATGAATCGAAGCTTTAATCTTACGATTACAAAGAATTAAATTTATTATTTATTGTTAATGCATTTCTTTTATATAGGAAGTTAAAAATTTTGATTTAAAGTGATTAAATATGCCAAGAGATCCCGTATGCGGTATGTATGTTGAAGTAGAGAAATCTATTAAAAGAAAGATTGGAGATAGAACTTATTATTTTTGCAGTGAAACTTGTGCTAGAACATATGAGCAACCTGAACGAGAATTAAAAGCTATGAAACGCCGAGTAGCTATAGCGCTTTTAGGAGTGGTTTCAGTTGCTTTATTACGGGTTTTAGCAATGCTAGGCTTAGTCATCGCCTTTATGACAATAACTTTGGCTGGAATTTCAGCTTGGGATTTAGCCTTTTTTATAATATCAACGCCAATCGTATGGATTGCTGGTTGGAGTATTCATTATGGAGCTTATAAAGCGCTTAAGAATCGCACAATAAATATGGACGTATTAATAACTGTTGGAGTTTTAGCTGGATGGACGTATGGAGTTATTGGAACATTTTTTCCATCAATAGCTCCAGGTGGTCATGGATATTTTGA
>Ga0078972_1001957_pt1 | contig 40202 bp, 30 predicted proteins | sample YelNatPaOPGAMG01_FD_67568 | JGI IMG/M metagenome (GOLD analysis project Ga0078972, IMG submission 67568) | Hot spring thermophilic microbial communities from Obsidian Pool, Yellowstone National Park, USA - OP-RAMG-01 (SPADES assembly) (version 2) | ecosystem: Environmental > Aquatic > Thermal...
TGGTGACGCCCATCATGGCTTGCCGGCGACTTAAGATCCGCGTTCGCACTTTCTTCGCACAGACGTTTGGGCGGCCGGCTCTAGCCGTGCTGCCTTGGGCTGTTTGCCTAGTAGTCGCCCGTGGGTCCTTAACCGAGCATCCGGCCCTGGCGGCCGCCTTCGTTGCGTTCGGGGGTCTGAGCCTGGCGTTTGTCTATTGGCAGTGGGTTCTCCCCGAGAAATGGAAGCGGCGGTTTCGGCAGCGCTTCCCTCGGCTCGTAAAGGCAGACATGGCCGCAGCCAAATGAAGACCGGCCTCTGACCTCCGACCTCTGACCTCTGATCTCTGACCTGTGACCTCTGAACCCCAGCTCCGAGCTTCCAGATCCCAGCTTCGAGCTGCGACTCTGGCCCCCAGCTCCGAGCTCCGAGCTCCGAGCCTGTGTTGCGCACATTCGAAGAAGAATGAAAGGGCAGTCATTCGCCCCTAAACTGCTGCTCGATTTGGCTCGGCCGCTTCTTTGCCTGCTGCCTTGCGGTAGCGGCACCCTGTATCGCTTGTTGGGCGGGCGCAGCTCGCAGGACGCGTGGCGTCGCCGTGGACTTCGTCTCGCCCGCGGCAAGGACCATGGTCAGGTGATGCGTTTAGACCTGGCTAATCCGTTCGAGCGCGAGACCTATTACCTGGGCCGCTTTTACGAGTGGGAGCTGCTAGCGGTTTTGGACCACCTCCTCCGGCCCGGTGATACCTTCATTGATGTAGGAGCCAACATCGGCATGATCACCCTGCATGCTGCCGCGAAAGTGGGTCCCCAGGGAACCGTCTTGGCCTTCGAGCCTAACCCCGAGGCCAAGGCGCGCCTGGACGAGCACATCCAAATCAATCGGCTGCGGAACGTGCGCACGTTCGGACTTGCTCTCGGAGACCGGCCCGGTTGTGCCACTCTTTCAGTTCCCACCGCATGCTCCAGCCAGAGCACGTTGCGCAAGGCCGACGGCATGGCGTCGCGCTTCGAGGTCAGAGTCGCAACCCTCGACAGTTTTTTGGACCAGATCCCGGCCGACCGGCCGGTCTTTCTGAAAACCGACACGGAAGGGTATGACTTCAACGTGTTGAAAGGGGCTCGCGGCCTGCTGTCCAGGCCCGCAGTGATTGCATTCTCCGAAGTGAACCACAAGTGGTTGGAGCAACTGGGCCAGAGCGCCCGGGAGATGTGCGATTACATGGCCAACTACGGCTCCAAGCCGTGTTATCCCAGACTGCAGCGCAAGGGTTTGCGGCGATGCTTGCACCTTGAGCCGCTCATGCTCCCCGGGCCGCATCACTGGTTCAACGCTCTGTTCCTGCGCGAGGCTCCTGATCTCTGATCTTCGACCTCTGATCTCTGACCCCTGAACCCCGGCTCCGAGCTCCGAGCTTCGAACCCGATGCTCCATGCCCCCTGCCGCATCCTCGCTTCCGCCCTCGGTCTTCCGTCTTCTGCCCTCCGGCCCGATGACTGATCCCCGTTCCCAGACCGTCTTCCTTCGCTATTGGGGCAGCCATTTCAAGTCCCAACGGCATGTCGAAGTGCTGGCTCGGGAGTTTCGACCTTTGGTTGCCTGCTGCTGGCGATGTGTGCTCGTGTTGGAGCGACTCCCGGCAGACGCCTCTTGGCTGCTTCCCTTGACCGAACTGGGCGTGCAGATCGAGTGTCTGCCGCGCCCGCGGTCGAGCCGTGACTGGGCGGCTGTATGGCGTGCATGGAGACTTTATCGGCGGCTACGGCCTGACGTGGTGGTGTGCGATAACATCCACAGCGTCCCCTTGATAGCTGGTGCGCTGGCGGGGGTGCCGGTGCGAGTCTGGTTCAAGCGCTCCATGAGCAGCCATTACGAGCAAATGCGGCGCCCTACCCTCCGAGAACGGCTGCGGTTTTCTGAACGCCTGTCCGCCGCCTTGGCCACACGGATCTTTGCCGTATCCCAGGCGGTCAAAGACGAACTGGTGGGCCTTGGGTTCCCCGCGGAAAAGATTGTCGTACGACACAATCCACGGCGGCTCATCGGCCTTGACCGTGCCCCTGACCGCGCGGTGGCTCGGGAACAGTGGGGCTACCACGATCAGCATGTGGTGATTGGCACCGTGGGCCACGCCGTGCCGGTCAAAGGTTGGGACATCCTGCTCGAAGCCTTCGCCCGGGTCGCTGCCGTGGATCAACGCGCGCGCCTGTTGCTGGTGGGCAGCTACCAGGCGCCCGGGGAACAGGCCCATTACCTCAAGTTAAAGGAATATCTGGACGCACACGGGCTGGGAGATCGCGTCCAATTCACAGGTCATCTGACCGACATCGTGCCGGCACTGCGAGCGATGGACATCTTCGTGCTGCCCTCGCGGTCGGAAGGGTGTCCGAACGCTCTGGTCGAAGCTTTGCAAGCGGGGCTGCCGTGTGTCTCGAGCCGTGTCGGCCACGCCTCGGAGGTCATTCAGCCTGGAGTCAACGGGTTTTTAGTGGAGCGTGGCCGGGTGGACGGATTGGCCGAAGCGCTACTGAAGCTGGTCCAAGACGACGCCTTGCGGGCCAAGTGTGCCCAGCACGCGGTGGTCCCGCCCTGCATTCCGACCTTGGAAGAATATGCCGAGCAGTTGGCAGGGGATTACGAAACCCTCCTGTCGCGGTGCCTACGAGCGCTTTGAATGACCCGGTTGAATTTGGCATCTCTGGCGATGAGCCGATGATCGACAGCGGTGAGAGATGTGAGAGCCCGGAGGCGACACCAGCAGCACCTTATGAGCGAGACTGCAGCCATCGTGAATGAGAGCCTGCCCCTGTTGCGAGGCAAGTACCGTCGAATTTCAGAGGGTAATGGCAGGCGCAACGATCCTGGAGTGCACGGTTTGCGGCTCTGCGTTTGCAGCCGCAGTGCCCGATCCCGACAAGCTACAGGGCGTCTATGATCGGCTCTACTCGGAGGGAGGCGCCTACCAGGCGCATAGGAACGAGGTTCCGCTTATAGCCAGGGCCAAGGCTGCAGGCCAGCTACCAAAACTCGATTGGCCGCGCAGAGTTTTTCTTCGGCGAGTAAAACCGAATCCAGGGGACACATTGCTGGAGGTTGGCTGTGGGACCGGCTTGTTTCTTTTCGCCGCCCACCTAAAAGGGTGGACCGCTACGGGCGTGGAGCTGTGCCGAGAAGCCGCGGAACTGGGTGCGGCTGTCCACCAGCTTCCTGTTTTCACTGGCCCAGTGGAAGCCTACCCGGCGCCGCGCGAAAAGTTTACTGCCATCGTTGCATGGGAGGTTATGGAGCACCTGCCAGAGCCCGGACGGTTTCTCGCCCAGGTCCTGGGTATGCTAAAACCAGGCGGTATCTTTGCTGGATCAGTGCCGAACTATGCTCGCCCGAGGTATCGCTTTGGTGACGATCTTGGTCCAGCGAGCGTTCCACCGGTGCATCTGAATTTCTGGACACCGCCTGCGCTGCGAAACACATTGGCCCGCGCCGGGTTTTGGTCGATCGAGACTGTGGTGCCCCGCTTTTGCACCGACCTTCTGCGACCGCTGCATGCACTCGACTGGGAGAGGATCAAGCGCTTCGCGAAAGTCATACTCGGCCTGGACACACCGACGGAGATGTTCTTCATGGCGAGGAAGACCGCGGGCGGCCCTGAATAGATCGTCGTGGGGCCCAGAAGAAAGGTAATGGCCTTCGGCAGAAACTTGGGCCAATGCGCCCCTGCAATCTCGTCAGCCCCGATGACTCTGCCTCCCTGCTGGCCCAGAGGCGGAAATGGCTGCTGAGCTCCGACTTCTGACCTCTGAGACCAGCTTCCAGCTTCTAGCTGCGAGCTTCCCGATACGACCGTGGTCCCCAGCTTCCAGCTCCCGGCTTCCAGCGCCGGGCGCGCCCTGACGGGCGCGCCGGCGCTTTGCATCGTCTCCCACCAAGCCTACGGCGCCATGACCGGCGGCCGGTCGGGCGCCATTGGCGGGGTGGAATGGCAGACGAGTTTGTTGGCCAAATGGTTTGCGGCTCGAGGCTGGCGCGTCTCGATGCTCACCTGGGACGAAGGCGGACCGCCCGAGGAGGTCATTGATGGGGTGCGGGTGATCAAGATTTGCCGACGCGACGCGGGCCTGCCCGGGCTGAGATTCTTTCATCCCAAATGGACAGGCTTGGTCCGCGCTATGCGAGCAGCGGACGCAGACGTGTATTACCAGAACTGTGGCGAATGTGTGACTGGCCAGATGGCGCTGTGGTGTCGCCGGAGCTCCCGGCCATTCGTCTTCTCGGCAGCCAGTGACGCGGATTGCGACCCGCATCTGCCGGAGCTAAGGACACGGCGCGAGCGAGTGCTTTACCGGTATGGTTTGCGGCAGGCTGACCGCGTGATCGTGCAGACCTTGACGCAGCAACGGCGGATGCGCGAGTGTTTTGGTCGAGATGCAGTCGTCATCCCCATGCCTTGCCCTGGGCCTGGCGACGGGCAGTTCCAGTTACCCTCCCCGCAAACCGAGCGGGTGCTCTGGATTGGCCGGGTGCGGCCAGTAAAGCGGCCCGACCGGTTCTTGGACCTGGCTGCCGCCTGTCCGGAGCTGCAATTCGATCTGGTGGGGCCGCTCTTTCAAGACGATTGTTGCCAGATGATTCAGAGACGTGCCGTGACGCTGTCCAACCTGACCGTGCACGGCCCGGTGCCCAGAGACCGGCTTGGCGCGGTTTACCAGCGTGCTGCGGTGTTGTGCTGCACCTCCGACTACGAAGGATTTCCAAACACGTTTCTCGAGGCTTGGAGCTATGGGCTACCGATTGTTTCGACTTTCGATCCGGACGGGCTGATCGCCAGCCGGCAACTGGGTGTTGTGGTGAAAGACGTAGCGGAAATGGCGCAGGCCATTCGTGCGCTGTTATCTTCACCAGACCGCTATCGCCAGATGTCCGAAAACGCCCGGCGCTACTACCTCCAAAACCACACGCTGGAAGTCGTGATGCCCAGGTTTGAAGCTCTGTTTCGCGAAGTAGCGGCGCAGGTTCGAGAAAGGAGGGCGGAGAGCTGAGGACGGAGGACGGAAGACAGAAGACAGAAGACGGAGGACAGAGATCAGAAGCCAGACATCAGAGATCAGAGGTCAGAATAGCAGAGGCTTGAGGCTAGCACTGCAAGAGACACAGGATGATTATGCAGATCAAATCACGCAAAGAGTTGGCTGTGTATCAGGAGGCTTATGCCTTGGCGATGGAGGTCTTCCATCCGACAAAACACCTGCCGCAAAAGGAGCGGTTCGCCTTGACCGATCAGATTCGACGCTCATCGCGCTCGATCGGTGCGAACGTCGCAGAAGCTCGGCAGAAACGGCGGTATCCTGCGCACTTTGTCAGCAAGCTCACAGACGCGGATGGGGAGCAGGCTGAGACGCAGCATTGGATAGACACGGCGGCAGCATGTGGGTACCTCACCAAGCAGGAGCAGAATGGTCTGATGCAACGGTGCTTGCGGATTGGCCAGATGCTTGGCGCGATGATGGCGAATCCGGACCAGTGGTGCGATACTCCCAGGTAAAATGCACCTTCAGTCTTCCGTCTTCGGTCCTCTGTCTTCGGGCCAAGGCCCCATGCTCCATGCTCCACGCTCCACGCCTGATGCCATGTCCCATGCGCATCGCTATCGTGACTCAGTTTCCGCGTGATCCGGCCAAGCCCCACGGCGGGGTGGAGGTTGTGAGCGTAAACCTGGTGCGTGCCCTGGCCAAGCGGGGCGACCTGGACGTGCACGTCGTCACCATTGACCCGGATCTGCGATCCCCGGAAGTTTTCATCCTCTCAGCCGACACCCTCCAGCCAATCGCCCCAGCTTCGAGCTTCCGCTCCCCAGCTTCCGGCTCCCAACCGCCGCCCCATGCTCCATGCTCCACGCCCGACGCCTCCAGCTCCTCACCCCTCACCCCGGCCCTCTCCCCGTTGAGGAGCGAGGGGGACGGGCGCGGGGAGCCCGCGTTGCCCCTCTCCGCTCCCTGTGGGAGGGGAGAGGGTTCGGGTGAGGTGGGGGTTGGCCCCAGCTCCCAACTGCCTGCTTCTAGCTCGCAACCGCCGTCCCATGCTCCATGCTCCATGCCCCATGCTCCCAGCTCCACTCCGTCTTCCGTCCTCGGTCCTCCGTCCTCGGACCCCATTGGTCAGTCTTCCGTCTTCGGTCTTCAGTCTTCGGACCGGAGCCTTCGGTCTCCGGTCTTCACCCTCCACCGCCTCCCCGCCTCTTATTCCTCGCTCCTGGCCTATGCGGTGAGCCGTGGCCGACGCCAGCTCCGGGCTTATCTGAGGGAGCTCCAGCCGGATGTCGTGCATGCGCATGATACCTATGGCCTGATGCTCAAGGGTTGGCCCGGCCCGCGTGTGTTCACGATTCATGGCTTTATCCATGAGGATACCCGGTACCAAAAGGGAAAGCTGCCGTGGCTACGCTCCTGGCTCTGGCGCTGGTTCGAGACGGCAGCTTGGGCTGAGCAGCCCCACATCATTTCCATTTCGCCTTACGTGCGGGAACGGTTGCGAGGAATCGCTCGGGGCGTGATCCATGACATCGAAAACCCGATTGCCCCCGAGTGCTTCGAGGTCCACCGGGCAGAGGTGCCTGGCACCGTTTTTTCAGCCGGGGTATTATGCCCGCGCAAGAACACGTTGGGCCTGCTCAAGGCTTTCGCCATGCTAGCCAGATCGGTGCCCGAAGCGCAGCTTCGGTTGGCAGGCAAAGCAAGCGATCCGGGCTACGAACAACAGATCCACAGCCTGATCAGCCGGAGCGGCCTGATCAGGCGTATCTCCCTCCTGGGCCAGCTTACCCCCGATCAAGTCCGCCGCGAGCTCGCCCAAGCCAGCGTATTTGCATTGGTCTCGTTCGAGGAAGGAGCGCCGATGGCCATTGAAGAGGCCATGGCTGCGGGCGTGCCGGTGGTGGCCTCGAACCGCTGCGGCATGCCTTATATGGTGCGGGATGGTGAGACTGGGTTCTTGGTGGACCCGCACGATCCGGAGGAGATCGCCGAGCGCCTGCGTGAGCTGTTGTGTGACGGCGCTTTACGCCAGCGTATGGGCCAGGCGGGCCGGGCGTTCGCTCTGGATCGCTTTCATCCTGACCGCGTGGCGGAACGAATTGTGCGGGCATACGCATCGGCGAGAATGCGGCGTTGCGCGGGGCCTAGGTGCGTGGTGGTATTACCCTGCTGATCCTTCGAACGGCGCGTCGCGGCACGATGGCCCCCGCGACAGGCGTCTCCCGCCAAAAAGCCTGTTGAGTATATGAGGATACCCCTGCCGAGCCGAACGCTTAGAGCAGCGATCCGGGCTGCGCTTCGGGTGTGGCCATTCTACCGGGGCTGCATTCGGGTGGCCGACTCGGCGCTGTGCCGAAGGCTTACCAGTGACGACGAGCTTATCCTGACCACCCTCTGGCGTGGCCCCAAAATACTCGTGCAGCTAGACGACTATTGCGGCAGACTGATCTATTTCAGCGGGGTGGTGGACCGGCGCGTGGAGCTGCTCGCCGACCGGCTCTTACGCCCCGGCGACTCAGTGCTGGACATTGGCGGAAATTTTGGAGGTTTAGCACTGCGCGCTGCGCGTGCGGTTGGCCCTACAAGCCAAGTCCACTCCTTCGAACCACAGCCTGGCTTGGCGGCGCTCATTCGCCGCGCTGCGGATATCAATGGCTACCACCATCTAGTAGTCCACGCCAAGGCGCTGTCAGATCGCTCGGGAACGGCGCGTTTTTATTCCACCGGGAAACCGTGGTATGGGTTGTATCGGCCTTTCAAGCCCGGGCGCTCAGGTCATCGAAGTGCCGGTAGAAGAGTCCGGTCCGTGCCTGTCCGCTTTGCGAATGCGGGAAGTGAGGCTGATCAAGATCGACGTCGAGAGCCATGAATACGCGATTTTGCAACGGGCGCATGGCTGCGCTGCAGGAAGTGCGGCCGGAGTTCATTATATTCGAGTCCCACGACGATGGCCAGCCGGTCACCGAACGCCCCGTGGGGCGGCTGTTGAGTGAGCTTGGGTCTAAACTCTACCAAATCTCACGCCAGTCCTTCCACAGAATTAGGTTGGTGAACGTGGCCGCGACGCGCCCAGGGGAGGGTGGAGTGGACTTCGTTGCCATCTTACACTTGCGGAGTACCGAGCTTCGGCTATGAAAGAATAAATCCAGTGGCTCCTCCGGCCGACTGGGATAACGATGCCAGACGATTGCAGCTGCGCTTTGAAGATTGCCTTTATCAAAAGCGGCGGGTTTTCACACACCAACGCCAGTGTGCAGAGAGTTCTCGAAAGGGAATTCCCGGGGTTCGAGTTGGTTTCGCTCGATGTTCGGGACCCAGTCCGGCGTCCGGCGGGTCTTGTCGTGCGGAACCTGTTATGCATGCTGCGCACCTACGGCCCACGGGAGCTGGTCCGGCGTGCGGACCCGGTGGACTGTTTTATCCAGACGCCGCTGTGCTTCCGGTTCATCAAGGCGCGGTTGAAGCGGATGCTTTCGCCATCCGAATACGTATTCACGTTCCAAACCCAGACGATGTGGGACGCGGCCGTACGGGTATCCCGCACTTTGTCTATACGGACCACACCAATAGGGCGCATCAACGCAACCCTGGACTGGGGCGCGCGACGTGCATGTTGGGCTCGTGGTGGGACCGGTTGGAGGGGCAGATCTATCAGAACGCAACGCTGGTCTTTACGATGAGTTCGCATATCACCCGCTCGGTTGTCGAGGACTACGCGTGTCCCGAGGCAAAAGTGCGCTGCATCTATGTGGGCAACAATGTTCCGGTGACAGCCGATTTCGACACCGGCCTGGAGCGGTATCGCCGGAGAGCCATCCTTTTTGTGGGCGTCAACTGGCGAAGGAAACGCGGCAACGAACTGGCAGCGGCTTTTAAGAGGTTGCTGCCCCGTCATCCCGAAGCCACCCTGACCGTGGTGGGCTGCGCGCCCAGAATGAACCTGCCCGGTGTCGGATCATTGGCCGTATTCCTCCCGCAGAGGTGGCCAAACATTACCAGGCTGCGTCGCTCTTCTGTCTGCCAACTCATTTGGAGGCATTTGGCATTTCTTTCATCGAGACGATGCATCATGCGTTGCCGGCGGTTGGGACAGACCTGGGTGCCATCCCCGACTTCGTTATCGAAGACCAAACCGGATACCGAGTGCGGGTCGGAGACGTGGATGGCCTGACCCGGGTCTTGGACGGCCTTCTAAGCGCGCCCGAAGAAATGCAGCGTCTGGGTCAAAACGCATTGAAACTTGCGCGGGAGCGATATACCTGGGAGAAGGTCGGCAGTAGGCTGGGTGCCCACTTTCGAGAAGCCCTGGCCGAAGCCGCTACTTCGGTTTAGGTTGGCCGGAGCCGCCGGCAGCGGCCACTAATTGAGGGTTCGCTGCAAACGCCCTCCGCGCAGCGTGTGTCCCGTTTTCAGGCAGCGCTACAGGACGTCCACTTGATCGTAGGCGTCGACCGGCTCAACTGCCTTTCAAGCCTGCGAATGTAATCTGCTGGACGCCCTGCGTTTAGCGCTGGAACTTGTGGCCCATCTGGGAGATGGACGGGCAGAGCGGCACGTCAGATGCTCCGAGAAGAGCCCGAACGTCTCGGCGGGGGAGGGAATCCCACCGAGAGGGCGTGAGCGGAGGTGCGTTGGGAGGAAGCGGTGTTGAATGAGCGTATGGACATGAAGAACGAACAGAGCGGTTTAACGTTTCGACCGCGCCCCGGAGCCGGCGAGTCTAACCGGATGCGCGGGTCGGCTCACATGAGTATTCGCCTGGCATACCCCAAAGGACAGGGCTGGCAATACCACGGTCGCAACCGCCGTGCCTTTTGGCGAGTTGGTTGTGGCAGCGTACTCTGGGTGGTGTTCTTGGTGTTTGCTCTGCTCGTCAAGACCGCAGTGTGCGCACCGATTTGGATTGGAGCTGGCGCACGCATCCAATTGCCTACTTCGGCCGAATGGTCGAGCATGATCAATTTTCGGCCGGGCGATAAAGAGGTGGTTGATCTTGACCCGCCAATCTTCAGTTGGTCCTACACGCCTGACCCGCGCGATTGCGCCTCCGACACGAAGCCCAAGCTGTTCGTCTTGCTGGTTTCGACCAACCCCACATGCGACAGCGGGTTCGTTCTTCAACTCACCAATCGTTTGAACTTTTACAACTTCCTGCCACCCTTGGGTAGAGGGCGGACCTACTACTGGAAAGTCGGCTACATCAACCCGGCAAGTCCCTACTCCACAAACTGGACCTTGAAGGCGGACAGTTGGGCATCGGAGCCGTACGCTTGGAGCAGGGTTCGCCAATTCACGATCAAGGCTAACGCCACCGTTTGGGACCGGAGCCGGTTTGCCGACCCCGTTTACCTGGCTGAGCGCGGTCGGCATCCTCACTTGCTGTTGAACGCGGGCAACCGATCGGCTGTGTCAAATTGGATCGTGACCGCAATGGCCTCCGACTGGAGCTACATCATACGTTCGGCCAACACCACGCTGACAGAAGCTTGGTGGCCCGATCAGGTGCTCCCGGGTTGGGGCGCGAGCGACCAGGCCGAGCAGCTTGCCAAGGTCGCCCTGGCTTGGCAGATCACCCGAAATCCGCAGTACACCAACGGCGCGGTGACCATGTTGACGAACCTAGCTTGGTATTTTGTCACCAACGTGTACGGCCTCAACGAAGTGCCTGCGATCGCAGATTGGATTGGCAAGATGAGCTGCATCAAGCTTTTCCGCGGCTTGGCCTACGCCTACGACTGGCTCTATGAAATCAGCTCGCCATCCCAGCGCGCCAACGTCGTCAAGGCCCTCGACCGTCGTGCAATGTACATGCTGTACGGCGGAGGTGGCCTTTATTGGTGGACTGGGAATTATAAGGGTGACACAAACGGACTGTACGAGCCGGGCGGGTTGTACGTTGAATCCAGTTCACTTGCCAAGAAAAACTCCAGCCACCCCATTGATAACCAGCTCTTTTCGGTTGTGGGAGCGTTAGCCGCATTTGCTGACAGCGGGCCGTGTCGCGACTGGTTTGATGTAGCCATGAACTGGCTGATCGCGATAAGCTATCCCTGGGGGTTTGTGGATGGGACCGATACAGGGTTTGGCCGCGGCTACGGTTTCGGGACGCTTTACGGTTCCTCAGCGGCGGGGGCCTTATTGCTGGCTTCCACCGTGTTTCCAGACGCGCACCTGCACCTGACGCCTTACTGGAGGGACGCGATCGACTGGACGACAGCATGGTGTCCGGTGCTGTTCAATCCGCCCTTCTGTGCATGGGGAGAAACAGGTTCGGGCCTTAACATCTACACGGCCTACAAGCCATTTGGGGACATCTCATGTCGGTACACCAATGGCTACGGCTTTCAACACTGGAACCGCATGAAAGACTATCGGGCCTCTTACGAGTCGCGCCGTGAATATTACGATTTCACGTACCGCTTCTATTGGCCAGAGCCTCCGCAATCCAACGCGCCGCTGCGTCAACTGCGTGTGGCAGGTGGCTGGTATGCGGAGCACACCCTGCCCCCCAATACGGAAGAGGCCTTCGCTACGAATGGCATTGGTTGGATATTCCAGGCGCGGCCCGCGGGGTCCCAGTGTTTACACGACTACTTCTCGGACGGCTCGTTCGAGATCTGGGCCTACGGCGCATGGGTGACATCCCCCGGACAGGCCAGCATCGGTCGCTATGGTCACCACAGCATGGCGCACAATTCGATCTTGGTGGACGGCCTTGGCCAGGTCCAGGATCACAGGGGCCCACTAGAACCGGTTTACGCGAAATTCATCGCTTATACCAACTGGATCGGCGGCACCTACATTGCTGCCGACCTCACAAAGGCCTATCCGCACCATCAATGCTGGTACGGGGGCTGGCAGTATCCGTATCCGTCGCTGCCCTACAACTCGGGGCCGTTGACGAACCTGCTGCGTGTCCATCGTCACATCCTGTTCTTACGCCAAAAATACTTCGTTGTGTTCGACGACCTTGCGGCCACGACGCCGCGCAAATACAGCATCGTTTACCACGTCACCGAAGACACGCTGACCAATCTCAGCGGGGGAAGCTTCCAATACACCAGCACAAACCTGTTTCCTCCAGCGCCTGCGGTGCGCACTTTCGTTTGGCAGAATACTGATCCTGCCCAACTGGATGTCACTGTGATGTCCGGGACCAACGTGAACCGCAACCCAATCACCGGTGAGCAGCCGGCGGGTGACGGCAAATACCGTGCGCATGCTATTTGGACTAGCACGCGGGATCCGCGGGTCGAGTTCACGTTCCTGACCGTCATCTACCCAGTGCGTGAGGGGAGCCTCCCGCCGCAGTTTAGGAGGATTGATAACCTGACAGTTGCTGTTACAAATGGGGCCGAGGGGGATGTGATTAGCTTCGATTCCGGTCGCACCAACGATCCGAACGTCACCTTGGTGGTGGATGTTGCTACAATCAGGGCCATAGGACTTACCCAGGCGCGGCCCAACGTGCCCGGCGTTACACGCTTCATCACAGTAAACGACATACTCCAGCCCAGGCAGATGGCCGATAGCATGATCAGCCGCAGCAACACGGTTTGTAACCTCTTGTGGACTGAGCTTCTGCCCTCAGAACAATTAACGCTGCAGGATCGCGCCTCAGAGGAGGTTCGGCTTCAGCAGACGTTCGCAAACGCATTGCATAGAATATTTGACAAGTGCTCACTTTTAGAGGCGGTTCAGCAGGATGGCGTCAAACTGTCAGAGTACAGCCAAGCATTGCTAGCAAAGGACGTGGCCGGGAAGAATAAATTGAAATACCGATTGAACTGGCACTTGTTCTGTGACGCCTTCCCGGGCTATCTAGAGAGACCCAACTAGGCCTGCTACTGCCGCGGGGGCGCTCGCCACGTCCACAGAAGCAGTGGGCTCGCCGCAGACCGGCAAGAGAATTTGGGAACTGGCTCGCTCGTTGAGGCTGTTGTGAGCAGGAGCTCTTGCCAAGGACAAGCCGCAGAAGCCCGCGGGACTGGAGAAATCCACGCGCGGCTGCTTATCGGGCCGATCGCCAGTGACCCGACAGAGTCGGTGTCCGCCGTGAATCGAGCATTAATCAAAGGTCTGCAAACCCGCTATTGCTTTTGCGGGCATCGAAGCGATCGGTATCACGGACTCACTAAGCAGGGCAGGCTGAATCTGGTGAACCTATGGTACCTGGCCATACAGTTGAGCGGGTGGATTGGGCGCCTCGTACGGATGCGTCCTGCATTAGCACATTATGCCTTGAACTCGGGCTGGGCGATGGAGAAGAGCCTGGTATTCCTTGGTGTGGCTCGGTTGATGGGCGCCCACACGCTGGCCCATCTGCATGCAGGGAAGTTCGTCGAGTTTTGGAGCGGCCTTCCCACGTGGCGGAAGTGGTGGGCGCTCAGGGTGCTGCGCCGTTTGGATGGCCTCGTGGTACTGAGCGAAGGCTGGAAACGGGCTATCGTGCAGACCCTAGGGCTGCCTGAGGACCGGGTGTTTGTGGTCCATAACCCCATCGACAAGGGGTTCGAGTCGGCTGCTCTTGAGATGCCTGTGGAGCGAGCGTCGCCTTTGGTGCTGTGCCTAGGCGTGATGGAAAAGGCCAAGGGCATCTGGGACATTCTGACTGCAGCGGATATGCTGCGGGCCAGATGCAAGGTGCAGTTTGTCCTGGCTGGCCCGGAACGGGAGCCGGATATCCACCGCAAAGTCAAAGCGTTCATCGATACCCATTCGCTGCAAGAGACTGTTTGCCTCCGCGGCGTAGTGTGGGGGCAGGACAAGATCGAGCTGTTCCGACAAGCCTCTATCTTTCTGCTGCCCAGTTACTTCGAGAATTTCCCGTTGGTTGTGCTCGAAGCCGCCGCAGCCGGTTGCGCATTAGTGACCACGCCTGTGGGCGCTATTCCGGAGTTTTTCGAGCATGGCGTCTCGGCTCTGTTTGTCGAGCCGGGCAAGCCAGATCAAATTGCCGAGGCGATCCAGTGGCTTGTAGAGCACCCTGATGAGCGCGTCCGCCTAGGCCGGGCTGCGCGTGAGGTGTTCACCACTCGGCTAGGGCGCGACAAAATCATGGCCGACATGGACCGGGTGTATCAGGCGATTCTATCCCGGCCGCGCGTATGAGTGGGGAGCATGGGGCATGGAGCAGGTAGCCGCCGACGTGAGGAGGCGGAAGGCGGGCATCGGGCGGGGCTTTGAAGACCGAAGACCGGGGACGGAGGACGGAAGACAGAAATCAGAGGTCAGAGGACAGAAGACCGTGGACAGAGGACCGAATCAGGCATGGAGCGAGGGGTGACGGGTGGGAGATCGGAGCTCGGAGCTCGAAGCTCGGAACTGGGAGCTGGAGGGTGGGATCACAGGGGCCAGGGCGGCGGTTTCGGGTGAGCCACAGAAGATTCGCGTGTTCAGCGTTTTCCGCGGTTCGGATGGCAAAGGGGAAGCGCAGACTGCGCGAAGGACGCGAATAGAAACCGCAAAGAATCTCAAGCGTGCCATTTCCGCGTAGTCCGCGAATTTTGCGGTTGAATTATGAGTCTGGTCTGGTTTTAACCGCGAACCGGGCGAAGCACGCGGAGACAAACCGCAAGAAGGACTCAGGCGAGAGGGATATTTCGCGTTTTCTGTGTGCTCTGCGGTTGAATGGGAACTGCGGATTTGATTTTACCTGCGAAGTACGCAAGAAACGCGAAGACAAACCGAGAGAAGGATTCAACCGGGTCCGTTTCCACCCACTTCGCGCGGTTTGATATCCCTTCTGCGGTTGAATTTTGGGGTTGAAACCGCGAAAGACGCCAAAGATGCGAATCCAAAGTAGCCCGAGGCGTCAGCCTTTGCGGCAGTCTTGGTCCTCACGTCAGCCAGGGGCTCTCCTCGGCTGGGCGAGATTGGTTTGGGGTGAGCAGCGTCGAGCACGCGGTAGGGAGCCGGCCTTAGCGTAAAGACCCCCACGGGGAACAGCTAGTGCCATGAGTCAAGCTGAGACAAACCTTCCCCGGGACGGCAAAAGCCTGCCGCCTTCCGTCCATGGTCTTCCGCATTCGGACCTCGGTCCTCGGTCTTCAGGGCGGGGTCCTACGTCTTCGGAGCCAAGCTCCATGCCCCAAGCTCCATGCTCCAAGCTCCATGCCCCGTGCCGTCCGCTAAGCTTTGCCCTGGTGATCCCGGCGCTCAACGAAGAACAAGCCATCGGCTCGACTTTGGAACGCGCGCTGGCAGCGCGCAAAGACGTGCTGGAAAAGACGCCGGTCAAACAGATGCACGTGGTGTTCGTGAACGATGGCTCGACCGACAATACCCAGGCCATCGCGGACCAGTTCCCAGAGGTGATCAAGATCCGATTCGAACAGAACCGCGGCTACGGCGCGGCCATCAAGGCCGGGTTCGCCGCGACGGATGCTGACCTGGTGGGCTTCATGGACGCCGACGGCACGTGTGACCCTCGTTTTTGTGTGCAACTGATCAATCAATTGTTGAGGGAGGACGTGGACATGGCCGTGGGCAACCGGATGCATAGGGACAGTCAAATGCCCTGGATCCGACGCTTGGGCAACCGATTGTTCGCTGCCTTGGTCGGCGCCGTGTCAGGTCAGAAGCTCCACGACTGCGCATCGGGGATGCGCGTGCTGCGCCGGTCGAGTCTCAGAAGAATGCACCCGTTGCCCGACGGCCTGCATTTTACCCCAGCCATGACGTGTCTGGCGTTGTTGGACTCACGGCTTCGGATGACTGAAGTTGACATGGAATACAAGGAGCGGGTGGGCCAATCCAAGCTGCGGGTGATCAAGGACGGGTTGCGATTCCTGTTCATCATTCTGTTCACTGCCGCCCTGTTCAGTCCGATCAAGTCCTTGGCGCTCTTGGGCTTGCTGTTCTTCTTGTTCGGGCTGGGCCTGGCATGGTTGACCGGGGCCTGGGCGACTGCGGCGCCTGCCGTCACGGCCTTTGCCGCCGCGTTTGGGTTGGTCATGTTGCAGGCGTGGTTTGTCGGGCTGCTGTGTCATCAGCTTTTGCACATGTTGATCGGGCCGCGGCAGCTCACCAGCTTGGGCGAACGGCTCCTGCAACGCTACTTCTGGACCAAGCGGATGGTATGGGCCGGGGTTGTCTTGTTGCTGGCGGGGTTGATCGCATATGGCGTGTCCTTGAGCTTGTCGGGCGCTTGGCGGACGGCAGCGATGCTGTGTGCCGCAGGATTGGTTTTGGCTGCCGGCTGGACCGCCTTGGGCGGGGTGGTGTTGCGGGTCATCTGGGCCGCCAAACAACGGCGTATGGCCGAAATTGAGGACCCGTACCAAGACAGGCATGGGGCAGGGAGCGGGGAGCATGGGACATGAAGTCAGAAGACAGAAGACCGAAGACCGAGGACGGAGATTAGCATGGGGCTTGGAGCATGGGGCGTGGAGCTGGGGCCGTGGGGCGTGGAGCATGGAGCATGGGGCGGCGGTTGGGAGCCAGGGTCAGCCCTCACCTCACCCGAACCCTCTCCCCTCCCACAGGGAGCCGAGAGGGGCAGTGCGGGCGCCCGCGCCCGTCCCCCTCGCCCTTCAACGGGGAGAGGGCCGGGGTGAGCGGTGACTCTGTAGCCGCCGACGTGAGGAGGCGGAAAGCGGGCATCGGGCGGGGCCCTGAAGACCGGAGACCGAGGACGGAGGACGGCGGACTGAAGACGGAACATAGAGGACAGAGGTCGGAGGACAGAAGACTGAAGGCAGAGGACGGAGCATGGAGCATGGGACGGCGGTTGGGAGCTTGAAGCTGGAAGCTCGGGGCTGGGGCCGTGCGGGGCAACCGCGAAAGCTGCGATGGACACGAAATCTGAACCGACAGAGTGGTTGGCCTGGAATAAATTCTTCGTCCACTTCGAGTATTCCCCGGTCTGATATCGTTTTGCCTACTTTGCGTATTCGGTGGGCCGACCATCGTTTGACCGCTTCCGCGTATTCTGCACGTGTATAGCGAGTTTAGATTAATTTCAAACCGCACGCAGACTACGCGGAAAGCACACGCGCCAGATTATCCAAATGAATCAGGCTCTGTGTGTTCTGCGTGTTCTGCGGGTTGGTCATGGCTTTGACTACTCCGTGCATCGCGCCGTTCCGTGGTAGTCAGCGAATGAATGCGGTTGAGGGCATTCGGCTTTACCTGGGGCGGCAGGCGTCGAGTGCCTGGCGTTATTGGTGGGAACAAGCGGTGATCGGCTTGTTCGGCTGGGTACCGACCATTGTGGGCATTGCGTTGCGTGCCTTAGCTTATCGGCTGATCCTGCGTATGGAAGGCCTGGCCGCCATCGAGAACGGTGTCCGACTCAGATTCGCCAGCAACATCAGGTTGGGCCACGGGGTTTATCTGGATCAGGGCACTTACCTGCATGCCTGCCCCAACGGTATCTGGATCGGAGCCAACACCCTGGTCATGCACGGCGCAGTGTTGCATGTGTACAACTTCCGCAACCTGCCCAACGCCGGCATCCGGATCGGCTCGGATTGTTTGATCGGCGAATACACGGTGATCCGCGGTCAGGGCGGCGTGCAGCTTGGCGACCGGGTTTACACCTCGCCCTTCACGCAGTTGCTGGCGGTCAACCATGTATTTGCCGACCCGACCCGGTCGTTCGTCGAGCAGGGGATTACGGCCCAGGGGATCGTGGTTGAAGATGATGTGTGGTTGGGCGCCGGGGCGATCGTTACCGACGGCGTTCGGATTGGCAAAGGGGCCGTGGTGGCGGCGGGAGCGGTAGTGACCAGAGACGTACCGGCCCACACGCTGGTGGCTGGCGTGCCTGCCCGGCCCATCAGAAGCATTGACGGTTCGCCCGCTTGCCAGGAGCGGAAGAAGGTCTATTTATAGGGAGTATGCAGAGTGGTCCAGAGAACAGAAGACGGAAGACCGAGGACGGAGCATGGGCGGGGAGCAGGGGGGCGTGAAGCATGGAGCTGCGGTCGGGCTCGTTGGCTCGGCGGCTGCCCGAGATCGGCTCCTCACCCCGCCCCTCTCCTCGGTCGAGGAGGAGAGGGAGGATCGGCCGCTGGGGTCTGCAGGCATGGGGCGTGCGGCCAGAGGACGGAAGACGGAAGACGGAGGACCGAGGACGAAAATTGGCATGGGGCATGGGGCATGGAGCACGTAGCCGCCGCCGTAAGGCGGCGGAAAGAATCCTCCGAGCATGGAGCCCAGGCTTCGAAGCTGGGAGCTGGAAGCTCGGGGGCTGCCGCTCGTAGCCGCCGAGGTAAGGAGGCGGAAAAAAACGTAGCCGCCGCCGTAAGGCGGCGGAAAGAGGGCTTAGGGCATGGAGCGCGGGGCATGGGGCATGGGCCGAGGGTTGGGAGCTCGAAGCTGGGAGCTGGAAGCTTGGGGGCTTGGGAGTGCGAGCTGGGGCGGCGGAGGCCAGAGGTTGGAAGTCAGAGGCCAGAAGTCAGAGCTCAGAGGGTCGGGGTAGATGGTGAATGGCAGAAGAATTGAGACGCGGGGTGCAAGCGGTTGAAAATAGTCGGGGAAGCGGAGCAGTAGCGACCGACGGTGCAAGATCCGGGCCGAGGAGCCGGATTGCGCCTCCGCGGTTCCCAAGCGCCGACGAAGCTGTGCTGATGGCGTTGCGTAACAGGCCGCGGCCTGCGCATGCAGTGGACGTGTTGTTGGTGAACCCGCCGGCGCCCGACGGGAGCATTTGGATCCGAAGCCAACATCGGGTGGGCCGCCGCTCGCGTGAAAACATGGTCTGGCCTCAGGTCTCCCTGGCGCAACTGGCAGCGTTGCTGCATCCGACCTACTCGGTCAAGATCGTCGATGCCATCGCCGAGCGAATGAGCTGGTCGGAGTTCGCCAAGCTATTGGACCGCTTCGCGCCCAACTACTATCTGACCCAGGTTACCGCCCCCACGCTCGAAAACGACATGTACGGCACGTTTCTGGCCAAAAGCCGCGGCGCGCGCACCATCGCATTCGGTACGCATGTCACCCCGGTGCCACGCGAAACCATGCGGGCCTTCCCGAGCCTGGACTACGTGTTGTATGGCGAACCGGACCTGACGTTGCGGGACCTGATAGACCACCTGGAAGGCAAGGTGACCGAACGGCCGCCCAACATCCAGCGGCTCTTCGCCCGCCATGACTCCGACTTTGCGCCCAGGTCTCGGGATCCGGCTGATCTCTCAGACGTCAAAGGCCTGGTGTGGCGCCGCAACGGCGAGATAGTGATCAATCCGCCCCGACCGTTCATAGTGGACTTGGACGATCTGCCGCTGCCGTTGCACGAGCTGTTGCCCTGGCAACATTACCGGATGCCGATGCTCAAAGGGCCGTTCACGTTCATTGTCCCCAGTCGCGGCTGCCCAGCCGGCTGCGTCTTTTGTATCAAACACGTCTCTTACCAGTTCACCGTCCGAACCCGGTCGCCCGAAAACGTCCTGCAGGAACTCTGGCAGCTCAAGAAGCTGGGCCTGAACAACGTGCATATGTACGCCGACCTGTTCACGGTGGACCGGCAGCAGGTCATGGGCATCTGCCGCCTGATGATCGAGCAAAACATCGGTTTGAAATGGACCTGTAACAGCCGAGTGGACTTTGTGGATGAAGAACTGTTGTGCCTGATGGCCCGCGCCGGATGCCACTTGATTGCTTGGGGCATCGAAAGCGGCAGCGAGGAGATTCTTAAACGCGCTCGCAAAGGTACCAACCCCGCCAAGGCGGCTCAGGCGCTGACCTGGGCCAGGCGGGCTGGGATCAAGAACTGGGGCTACTTCATTATCGGCCTGCCGGGCGAGACCGAGGCCACCATCCGACAGACCATTGAGTTTGCCAAGAAATTGCCCTTGGACATCGCGCTGTTCCACATCGCCGCGCCCTACCCGGGCACACCCTTCTTCTTCGAGGTCCTCCAAAACGGCTGGTTCAGACCCGGCACTCGCTGGGAACAGGTGGACATGGACAAGGAAACCGTGCTGGACTATCCGGATCTGCCGGCCGAGCGGCTGGAATACTGGCAAAAACGAGCGTTCCGTGAGTGGGCGCTCCGGCCCGGGCCGATGTGGACCTTCCTGAAGATGCTGGTGACCGAGCCTGCCATGTGGCGCAACGCGCTCAACGTCGCCGCCCAACACCTGGCGTGGCTGACGGGACGGGAGTAGGCGCATCGGGGCATGGGGCATGGCACGTCGGGCATGGAGCACAGAGCATGGCGCATGGAGCGGCGGGTCAGGGCTAGAAGCTGGGAGCTGGAAGCTCGATGATCGGAGCTGGGGGCTTGAAGCTGGAGTGGCACGCGTAGCCGCCGACGTGAGGAGGCGGAAATAATGTAGCCCCCGACCTGGGGACGCGGAAGGCTCGCATGAGGCGGGGCTCTGAAGACGGAGGACGGAAGACGGAAGTTGCATGGAGCATGGGGCAGGGGATGGAGCCGGGGGTTGGAAGCCAGAAGCTCGAAGCTGGAGCCCGTAGCTGGTAGCTGGGATCACAGGAGCTAGAGCGGCGGCTTCGGCTGATCAGCAGAAGATTCGCGTGGTGAACGCTTTCCGCGGTTTGGAAGGCATGGAAAAATCGCTGACTATGTGAAGAGCGCGAAGACAAACTGGAAGCTGACCAAGGAGCTACTTTTCGCCTACGCAGCGTATTCTGCGGTTGAATGATAAAACTGCTTTAGGACCGCAAAAGACGCGAATACAAACCGCCAAGGGTTCCTGACTGTGCTTCTTTCGGCTACACGCCGTATTCTGCGGTTAAGTGGTGAGTTTCGATTGGTTCAAACCGCGAAATACGCGGAAGGCGCGAACAGAAACCGCGGGAGGCATTTAGTCGAGCTTCACGGCAGACCTCCCCAAGCTCCGTGCTCCGTGCTCTAAGCTTGTCCCATGACACGGTTCTCGATGCTGCGGGTGATCGGGCTGATCGCTGTCATTGGCGCGTTCTACCTGGCGACGATTCGGGACGGTCATGTCTGGGGCGATGACTGGGCGGCTTACGTTCACCAGGCCAAAAACATTGTCGAAGGCCGACCGTGCGGCGACATTGGTTTCATCCGTTCTCCGACCAGCATCAGTCCGTTGGCCTACCCGCCAGGCTTTCCGTTGTTGCTGGCGCCGGTGTATCGGGTCTTTGGGTTCGATCTGACGGCAATGAAGGTGATGTGCGTCGGGTTCTTTTGCCTGGCGCTGCTGTTGCTTTACCTCCTACTTCGGGAGGCTGGCCGAGAATTGGCGTTGGCCACGGTGGCCATCATCGGTTTCTGCCCGTACTTCTGGGATTTCAAGGATACGCTGTACTCGGAGTTTCCGTTTCTAGCATTTGCCTACGCTGCGCTGCTGGCCGCGCACCGGGCGGTAAACCCGAGCTTGCCCAGGCGGGTGCAGACGCTCTGGGGCTTGGCTGCTGGTGTTCTGGGGGGATTTGGCTACTGGATTCGCGGACCAGGCATTGTGCTGCTGCCAGCTATGGTGCTGGCCAACTATCTGACTACGCGCCGGTGGTGGAGCAGACTGAACCTCGCGACGGTAGGCGCCTTTGCTGGCATGGCCGTGGCACAGAAGGTCCTGTTCCATGTGAAGGAGGATTACTTGACGCCACTGCTTGGGATCCTTTCGGTCCACTCGCTTCTGGCGAGTCCGTGGTATTACTTCAGGTGCCTGGCGGTGCCGTGGGACAACGGCTACAGTACGGCGGCACAGTGGGTGGTCTATTTGGCCCTGGCAACCCTGGCGGTGTACGGCGCCGTCCGCCGCATTTGGGGCGACAAAACGGGTGCGGGGAGCCCATGCGGCCCGCCTGCTGAACCCGGCGGCTTGCCGGATTTTGCTTCGGACCCAAGCACGGATGGCGCGCTTGGAAATCCGTCTTCTCTAGCAAATGAAACTGCGCAGCCAGACCCCTTCGCCCCCCAGAATGGGAAACTGACCGGGACGACGGGTGGTGGGGCCATACTTACTGAGTCATCCCCCTCAGCCGGCCTTCGGCCACCCTCTGCCCCTGTGCTCGAAAGGGATCAGGTAAGGCGCACCGCCCCCGCCAATCTCGATACATCCCCTTCGCCTGCGCTTCGGGCACACTTGCCAGAGGCCGGGATCAGCGCGTGGGTTTCATGGGAACAGACGAGAGCCTTGAGGTGCCTGCTTGCCGGCCGGTGGACGGTGCTGGAAATCTTCACGCTGCTTTATCTGATGTTCATTGTTCTGTTCCCCTGGGGCGGGCGTCGTTATCTGATGCCTATCATGCCGCTGTTTGTGTTTTACGCCCTGGTGGGCGCGACAGCCCTTGGTCGCCGTTGGTCCACTCGGTGGCGGCTGGCTTTGCACGTTGGCGTGGCTGTGGCTGTAGCCGCGACTTTCCTGGCCCGATACACCACGCTGTCCTGGCAGCAAATTCCCGGCGGCATCCGGACCCCGGGGTTCGCCGAGCTGGTGGAGCATCTCAAGGCCCAAGTAAATGCGCCTGGCCCCCTGGTGTTCTTCAAAGCCCGCTTGTTGGCGTTCTATACGGGGGCAAAGGCGGCGGATGTGTTTCAAACCAAGGATTCGGAGAAGTTCTTCGAGTTTTACCGTCAGATTGGCGCTAGCAGGTTTGTGGTGTTAAAGCACAGCGATGAACCAGCCAACCGGTTTCTCTGCGAGCTGATCGCTGGGCATCCAAACCGATTCGTTCTGGAGCGCGAGACTGGGGATTTCCAGGTCTATCGGTGCACCGAGGCGGTGGGGCGTTGAGGTGCCGAATGCGAACGGGGGCCACGAGGAGCGGACTGCGCCACCGTCTCCGCCGCCTGCGGGGGAGGGGGCCAACGCCCCAAATCCGAAGCACGGAACCCGAAATCCGAAGCAAATTCGAAGCGCCAAGCACCGAAACTCAAAACGATCGCAGCATACGATGGTCGGCTTGCCGACTCCCAGTCGCCGGCACAGCAGAATGCCATTCTGCGCTACGCATGAAGGGGCTGGATTGTGGCGGACCGGGTGCCTACCGTAACGCGGGCGCCATAGCTCGATCTGCCAGCTTCCACCCCCGAGCTTCCAGCTCCTGCCTCCTGCCCCCTGCCCCATGCTCCCTGCTCCCTGCTCCATGCCCAAAGGCTCCTTTCCGCCTCCTCACGTCGGCGGCTACATGCCCCTCACCCCGGCCCTCTCCCCGTTGAGGGGAGAGGGGGACGGCCGCAGGGGCCGGTCTTCGTGTTCCTCTCCGCTCCCCTTGGGAACGGAGAGCATTGGGTGAGGTGGGGGCCAAGGCGCGGTCGTGATGGGCCGCGCGTTGAAGATCTGTCGAAAGTGTGGTAGTTGTTAACGATCGTGAAACGTATTCTCGCACGCTGCATTCTGTTGTGTGGGCTGGCGGTTGCAGCCGGCGCGCAGGAGGTGCGTATCACGTCGATGGGCCGCGACCGGATGTTAAGCTGGACCAACTCGGTGGCAGGGGGCTCAGCAACCGTGTTGTTTGCGACCAACCTGCAGAGCGGTCCGTGGCTTCCAAACCGACACATCTTTCCCACCAGCAGCGTTACGTCAGTGGCGCTGCCGCCGCCGCATCCGGGCACGGCCTTCTACCGGATCCAGGTATCGGATACCTCCAACGTCCCGGCGGGCATGGTGTTGATTCCCGGCGGGCCGTTTGTGATGGGTGACATCTACGAGGAAGGCTTCACCAACGCGCGGCCGGCGCATGTGGTGTATGTAAGCAGCTTTTACATGGACCAGTTCGAGGTGACCAACGAAGACCTGCGACGCGTCTTCCAGTGGGCCTACGACCACGGGCTGATATACGGCGACTCCACCGGTATGACCAACGCCGAGGGTGATCCGCGCCAGTTGATTAAGCTAACGGGTGACGATCATGGCATTCCCTTCACACGCCTTGCCTTTTCTAATGGGGTCTTTTCGATCACGCCAGGTTTTGAAAGGCTTCCGGCCACGGGTGTCACCTGGTACGGCGCGGCAGCATACTGCAACTACCGCAGCGAGATGGAAGGACTCGAACGGTGTATTGCGTTCACCAACCGAATCAGCCAATACATCAGCGGCTGGACATGTGATTTTGCCAAGAAAGGCTACCGTCTGCCGACCGAGGCCGAGTGGGAGAAGGCTGCCCGCGGTGGCCTCACAGGTCATCACTACCCTTGGGACAGCTACGGAGGCAGCTACGCTGGGCACATCAGCCTGACCAATGCCTGGTACAAAGGCGGGAGCACCAACAAACCGGTGGGGTCCTATGCGCCGAATGGCTACGGCTTATACGACATGGCAGGTAACGTGTGGGAGTGGGTCTGGGACTATTACAAGGCCGACTGGTATTCGCAGCCTGGAGCCAGTCAGCCCGATACCCGTGGGCCTAACGGGCCTTGGACGGGCACAGAATGGCTCATGAGTAAGATCATCCGTGGCGGGAGCGTTGGGTATTACGATGGCGTCTATTTGACCTGCGCGTGCCGACACAGCGGGGGATGGAGTCCCAGCTACGCCAACTGGGTCGTGGGATTCCGGTGTGCGCGAACGCCTTAGGTGAGCAGGGAACATGGGGCTGGAAGCTCCGGGCTGGCACCTGTAGCCGCCGACGTGAGCTGGCGAAAAGCGGGCATCGGGCGGGGCTCTGAAGACCGAAGACCGAGGACGGAGGACGGAAGACAGAAATCAGAGGACAGATGGCAGGAATCGGTAGTCGGAACGAGAGGTTTGGCGCATAGAGGACGGAGGGCGGAGGTCAGAGGTCAGCCGTCAGCCGTCAGAGCGCAGCGGTCAGAAGCCAGAGGGCGGAAGGCTGAAAGTGGAGTAGCATGGGTGGAATGAGTAGTTTGGGGTTTGGCGAGCCGCGGCGGGTGGTGTTATCGGTGGATTACGAGCTGTTCGGCAACGGGTCCGGCGACGTGCGCCAGCACATGGTCGAGCCGACCGAACGAATGGCCCGTCTGGCTGAACAGCACGGGATGCGGCTGGTGCTCTTCGTCGAGGTCGAGGAATATCTGGCTTTCGAACGGCATGCGGCTGAGCTGGTCAAGGTTTTGGGCTACGATCCGGCCCGGTTGATCCGCGAGCAAGTGCGCGAACTGGTCCGCCGCGGGCACGACGTGCAGCTCCACCTGCATCCGGAATGGTACGGGGCGCGGTGGGCGCATGGCCAATGGCACCTGAACGACACCCAACGCACGGTGGACAGCTTGTTCGATACCGTGGCTGAGACCGTGGCCTACATTGCGGACCGGAAACGGGTCTTGGAAGGGATGGCCGGGTTGGGCCCGAACCGCCGGGTGGTTGCGTATCGGGCCGGGGCATTCAGCGCGCAGCCGGGCAGCAAGCTGTTGGCGGCCCTGGCGGCCAACGGATTTGTGCTGGACTCTTCGGTGGTCAAAGGATTGGTGTGTCAGGGCGACTCGGATGGTTACGATTACCGCAATGCGCCTTCAGCTCGGGATCCGTGGCGGATCAGCGCTGACGTAGCTGTGGTCGATGCAGCAGGCCCGTTGTGGGAAGTGCCGATTTATTCGGTCATGGGCCGGCGCGTGCAGCAGGCCACCTGGGGAAGGCTCAAGGCTAAGTTCTCGAAACACGTGCCCAAGACGCAGCAGAAGCAGTTGATCCGGCAACTGGGCGTCGGTCGCGGTCCGGTGGCGGCGGCCAGGTTCCTTTTGCAGCCGGTGCCGATCAAGCTGGACTTCCATAATTTGTCGCCTCGGGCATTTCTGCGCATGATCACCGGCGCCCCGCCGCCCGCGGACAGGCTGCCGGATGTGTTGGTGGCCATCGGACACTGCAAGGAGCACATCAATGATCGTGCTTTTGGCCGGTTGTTGGAGCTGCTGGCGCGCGAGCCGGGGTTGCAAGTGGTGACGTTTGGTGAAGTGGCGCAGTTGCTGGCCGACACGGGCGGCGCGCAGTCCAAAGCGCGGTGCAAGATGTAGTGTCCAGCCAGCGGCGTCCAGCAGCCAAGGCGGGTTCAGCCGAGGGGCTGGCGGCGGAAGTGGGGCAGGCGATCAGCCGGTTTGTGGCCTGGCTGGACCGGGTGGGCTACGCAAGCTTCGATCCGTATGACATCTGGGGCACCCGGTATGGGCTTTGGGCGCGTCGGGTGTATTACCGGCGAGCCTGGCTGGGCGCGCCCCTGGTCGTGCCGGTGGTCTTGTTGGAGGTGCTGGCGCCGGGGCTGCGCCGGCTTTTGGTGCGGAAAGCCCGGTACGCTACAGCCGATGCACAGCTTGTGCTGGCCTTCCTGAACCTGCACCGGATGGGCTTCCCCGTCCCTCGGTCTTCCGTCCTCAGCCCTCCGTCTTCAGACAGTCCAAGCTCCGAGGTGCCAGCTCCGAGCTCCGAGCCTCCTGCCCCATTTTCTTCAGCCCTCACCCCGGCCCTCTCCCCGTTGAGGGGAGAAGGGGGCGGGCGCGGGTCGGCCGAGCTGCCCCCCTCCGTTCCCCCAGGGAGCGGAGAAGGGTCGGGTGAGGTGAGGGTTGAGCCCAGCTCCGATCCCGGAGCTCCATGCTCAGAGGATTCTTTCCGCCGCCTTACGGCGGCGGCTACGAATACACCCCTCACCCCGGCCCTCTCCCTGTTGAGGGGAGAGGGGGGCGGGCGCGGGTCGGCCGAGCTGTCCCTCTCCGCTCCCCCGGGGAGGGGAGAGGGGTCGGGTGAGGTGAGGGCTGACGCTGGACACCAGCCTGCGGCTTCCAGCTCCCAGACCCAAGCTCCATGCCCAGAGGCATCTTTCCGCCGCCTGATGGCGGCGCCTACAGACTCCTTGCCCCATGCTCCAAGCTCCACGCCGCATGCCCCATGCTCTCCTCCGTCCTCCGACTCATGGCTTGCCCGGGCGCGGTCGTTGGCCGAGGAGCTTCTGGCCTCCAGCATTCCGGGCTACCGGGGCTACTGTTGGGGTTATCCGTTCGACTGGCAAAACAACAAGGGCCTGTGGCCCAAGCAGACGCCATTCATCACCTGCACACCCTACGTTTTCGAGGCGTTCTTGGGCTTGCACGAGGCCACGGGCGAGGTGCGCTACCGGGACATTGCCGCGTCCATCGCGCGGTTTGTGGCCGAGGACTTGCACGACACGCCCACCGGGCCGGAGGCGGCTGCGGCCAGCTATTCGCCCCAGGACCAGTCAGCCGTGGTCAACGCCAGCGCGTATCGGGCGTTCGTGCTGTTCGAAGCGGCGCACCGGTTTGGAAACGACGGGTTCCGGGTCAAGGCTTGGCGCAACCTGAACTTCGTTTTGCAAAGCCAGCGACCGGATGGCTCGTGGCTGTATGCGACGGACAACCCGGCTGAGGCGTTCATTGACCATTTCCACACCTGTTTCGTGCTGAAGAACCTGGTGAAGCTGAACCGGCGGCTGCGCGAGCCGCGGGTCAGGGAGGCCATCGAGCGCGGCTACAATTACTACAAGCAGGCGCTGTTCGATCCCTCCGGCAATCCCAAGCCGTTTGCTGTTCGGCCCCGGCTGCAACTGGTGCGGCTTGAGCTTTACGATGTGGCAGAAGCAATCACGCTGGGTGTGTTGCTGCGGGATCAGATTCCAGAGGCGTTCGATCGCGCCTGCGTACTGGGGCGGCGGCTGATTAGCGACTGGCAGCTTGCCGATGGGCATTTTGTGACGCGGGTGTATCGGGGCGGCTTGCGTCATACTTTACCGTTTTTGCGTTGGCCCCAGGCGCAGTTGTTTTACGCGCTGACGAATCTGCTGGTTGCCGTCAGCGCGACTGGTCAAACCAGGCGTGTCGGGGCGCGTGGCAGCGACTGAAATGGCCCCGGAGCCTGTTGAAGCTGGGGCGGCGTCATTGCAGAGCAGGTGCCGCTATGGCTTGGGCGGGTTGCTCGTGCGCAAGGAACGCTGGGGGCTATCATGGCGCGGGTGGATGGCGGTATTGGGGCTGGTGACGGTGCTATGGGTGGTAGTGTTTTTCGGGGTGCATCCGTTTTTGGCTGTGAGCGAGCCGGTCCGGGCGGACTTTTTGGTCATTGAAGGTTGGGTACCGACTTACGCCCTGGAACAGGGCTTGGCGGAGTTTCGAGCTGGTGGGTACAAGCGCCTTTTCACTACCGGCGGTCCGATTGCCGAAGGCGAGCAATGGTCGGAACACAAGACACTGGCCGAGGCCGCAGCGGCGCGGTTGCGGGCGTTGGGTGCAGCGCCGGAGGTGGTGGAACCGGTTGCGTCAGTGGCAGTGAGTCGGAACCGCACGTATGCCTCGGCGTTGGGGGTGCGGCGATGGTTTCAGGAGCGCGGCCTGGCTGTGAAGGCGATCAACGTGATGACCGTGGGTGTGCATGCGCGCCGGACCCGGCTGATGTATGAGAAGGCTTTCGGGAAGCACGTGGCAATTGGCATCATTGCAGTGCCCAATCGGTCTTATGACCCGCGGCACTGGTGGGAATCCAGCGAAGGGGCCAAGGAGGTGATCTTGGAAAGTATCGGCTACATCTATTCGCGGTTCTTCTTCCGGGCTCCCGCAGACGCTGCGGTCAAGCCCAGACAAATAAGCAGCGGTCCCTGCGGCGTGACTCGAGAGATTCGCTTGACCGGCGTCGCCTTATGGCTTGTCGCAGCAGCTTCACAAGCACTGCTCACCCTGGTCCTGTGGCCGTCGAGGGGAAAGGACCAAAAATTGAGATTCGAAACACGAAATCCGAAATCGGAAACAAATGCGAAGGCTCGAAACACGGAAATTCGAAACGCTCGTGCGTCCTGGCGGTTGGTTTGCCGACTGCCAGTCGGCGATACAGCAGAATGTCATTCTGCGCTACTGGGACCGGGCTGCCCCGTCGCCGGCCAGGCGCCCACGGCAACCCTGGCGCCATGGCCCGAACTCCCAGCTCCCGGACCCCTGCTTTTCACCCGTCGCCCTGGCCCTCTTCCGGTTGAGGGGAGAAGGGGGCGGGCGCGGGTCGGCCGAGCTGCCCCCCTCCGTTCCCCCAGGGAGGGGAGAGGGTGTGGGTGAGGTGAGGGCTGGAGCCGGCTCCAAGCTCCCAGCTTCGAGCTCGCACCCCGGCGCCCCGGGCACTGAACCCGAGGCTCGATGCCCAGAGGCTTCTTTCCGCCGCCTGACGGCGGCGCCTACAAACACACCCCTCACCCCGGCCCGCTCCCCGTTGAGGGGAGAGGGGGGCGGGCGCGGGTCGGCCGAGCTGCCCTCTCCGTTCCCCCAGGGAGGGGAGAGGGTTCGGGCGAGGTCAGGGCTGACGCTGGACACCCGCCTCCGGCTTCCACCTCCCAGGCCCAGGCTCCGTGCCCAGAGGCTTCTTTCCGCCGCCTGGCGGCGGCTACAAATGCCCCATGCCCCCTCCCCGTGCTCCGGTCCGTCCTCGGTCCTCTGTCTTCTGTCTTCGGGAGGAGCCGTTGGTGCCGACGGGGCTTATCAGCCGCCTCACGGCGGCGGCCACGTGCATGATTGGGGGCTAGTTGGATTTAGGGGTAATTTTGGGCTATGAGTGGGCACGAGCCGGTACCGGAAGCAGTGGCGTCGTTTGAGCAGCGGCTCCGAGCCGCGCTGGTGGATTGGCGACGGAGCTGCGTGGTGTTGGCCGGGTTTGTAGTGCTGCTGAGCCTGTGTTTTGCCAAGCCGCTGTTGGACATGGGCCGGTATGTGCTGAAGTCGGAGCTGTATTCGCATGTGCCGTTGGTGCCCCTCATTTCGCTGTATTTGATCTGGCTGCGTCGGCGTCAACTGGCTGAGGCGCCTCGATTAGGGTGGGGCTGGGCGGCTGTGCCGGCTGTGGGTGGGGCGGTGGTGCTGGCTAGCTACGGTTGGATGCGGCTGGCGGGGGTGAAGTTGGCCAAGGACGATTATTTGGCGCTGACGTTGGGAAGTTTTGTCTGTTGGGTAGTTGCGGGGGCCATGGCGATCGTGGGCACGCGGCGGATCAGGCTGGTGGCGTTTCCGGTGAGTTTTTTGGTGTTCGTGATCCCGTTCCCGTTGGCTGTCACGCAGTGGATCGAGCAGTTTTTCCAGCACGCTACCTCCTGGGTGGCACATGGTTTGTTTGTGTTGTCGGGCACGCCTGTGTTGCGGATCGGCACCAACTTCCAACTGCCTGGGTTCGCCCTGCGTGTGGCTGAGGAGTGCAGCGGTATCCGATCCAGCCTGGTGTTGTTCATGACCAGCTTGTTGGCGGGCTACCTGTTTCTTCGGACGGGCTGGAAACGGTGGGTCCTGGCGCTGGCGGTGGTGCCGATTGGAATTGTGCGGAACGCGTTCCGCGTGTTTACCATTGCCATGTTGTGCGTGCATGTGGATTTGCGGATGATCGATTCGCCTCTGCATCGGCGGGGTGGGCCGGTGTTTTTCCTGTTGTCGCTGCTGCCGTTTTTCCTTTTGCTGCTGTGGTTGCGTCGGACGGAAAAGAAGGCGGTGGGCTCGCCAAGTCTAGCTGGTGAGCTTGCTGGCGGGCCGGCGCACCAAGAACGAGGGCTGCAGCAGGCCGTGAACCCTGACAGCCCCTGAGGTGAAGCAAGGCGGCAGCCCGAAGCATCTGAACGCTCAAGCTCACGCTGAGCCATGATGGGATCGAAGCTCATCGGATTTGCTGCGGCAGGGCTGAGCCTGGCGTTGGCCGGTGTGGCTTTGGCGGGCAAACGACGCACACCGCCTTGGTGGTGGTTCAGCGTGGGTATGGCTTTGCTGGCAGCGGAGGCGGTGTCCAGCGTCTTGGCGCTGCAAGCGGCTCTGCCCGAGGCAGCAGCGGGCTGGCACCGGGTGCGGTTGATGATCTTGGCCCTGGTGCCAGGCACGTGGCTAGGGTTTGCGCTGTGCTACGGTCGGGGTAACTGGCGCGAATTTTTGCATCGGTGGCGTTGGGTGTTGGGGGCGGTGTATGGGCTACCGGTGATCACGGTGCTGCTGTTACACTCGGCTCTGTTCCAGCAGGTCGCCTACGAACCTGTCAGCGGCCAACTGTATGTCCGGTTGGGGCTGGCCGGTCGAGTGGTGATGGTGGGGAGCCTGTTGGGTTGTGTGCTGATTTTGGTGCATTTGGAGCGGACGTTCAGGTCGGCGGTGGGGGTGATGCGATGGCGAATCAAGTATTTCATGTTCGGGTTAGCACTGTTGTTTGGCGCTCGGTTTTACACCGCCAGCCAGGCCTTGGCCTACTCGGCTGTGCAAGAATCAGCTCTGGTGGTGGACGCCGTGGCGCTGTTGTTGGGCAGCGTGCTGATGGTGTATTCGCTGGTGCGGACGAAGCTAGCCGAGTCGGACATCTACCCCTCGCACCAAGTGCTGCAGCATTCGGTGACGGTGGCGGTTGCAGCGGCTTATTTGTTGGTGGTGGGGCTGCTGGCGATGCTGGTGTCGCGGTGGGGCGGCGATCCGGCTTTTCCGCTGAAAGCGTTTGTGCTGATGGTGGGGTTGGTGGGGTTGGCGGTAGTGGTGTTGTCGGACCGGGTGCGGCAGCGGACCAAACTGTGGGTCAGCCGCCATTTCCGTCGGCCGGTGCATGATTATCGTCGGATTTGGTTGGATTTTACGGCCAAGACCGGTGCCCTGTTGGAACCGGGGGCGTTGGGGCGAGCGGTGCTGGAGCTGATTGCGCACACGTTCGACCTGTTGTCGGCCAGTTTATGGGTGGTGGACCCATCGGAGGGCCAATGGCGGTTTGTGGCCTCGACGACTTTGACGCAAGAGGCGGCCCAGCAGGTGGCCCCGACGCCCGAACAAGCTCAGGCGCTCCAACAGGTCCTCCGCCAGCAATCTGCACCGTTCGACGTGGACCGATGCACTGAGCCGTGGGCCGAGGCGTTGCGGGCGCTGAACCCGGACCACTTCCGCAAAGGCGGCGGGCGTCTGTGCGTGCCCTTGGTGGCAGCCGGTGAGTTGGTGGGGATGATTGTGGTGGGCGACCGCGTCAATGGCCAGCGGTTCTCCAACGAGGACCTGGACCTGCTCAAGTGCATCGGCGACCAAGTGGCGGCCAGCCTGCGGAACCTGCAGCTCACTAGCCGGCTGATGCAGCACAAACAGTTGGAGGCACTGCAAAACATGTCGGCCTTTGTCATTCACGAACTGAAAAACACAGCGCAGCGGCTGTCGATCATGGCCCAAAACGTCGCCGAGCACTTTGATAATCCCGCATTTCGGGCGGACTGCCTTCAAAGCCTGAAGCGGTGCGTAGCCGAGATGGACGAGCAAATCCAGCGGCTGAGTTTGCTGCGACCTGAGCTGGAGTTGCGCCAGGTCGAGACTGACCTCAACGAACTGGTGCACGGGGTGCTGAACGAGGTGGCAGGGCCTGACGGGCCTGCGTGGGTTGAAGACTTGCAACCGGTGCCGCGCATCTGGGCTGATCCGGACCAGCTCCGCAAGGTGATCGTCAACCTTCTGCTTAATGCGAAAGAAGCCACCCCGAGCACCGGGCGAATCCAGGTGCGCACGTGGGCCGACGGCGACGCGGTGCTATTGGCGGTGAGCGATACGGGCTGCGGCATGACGCCCGAGTTCATTCGCGACCGTCTGTTCAAACCGTTCCAGACCACCAAGAAGCGGGGCCTGGGCATAGGGATGTTTCATTCCCGGGCAATTGTCCAAGCACATCAAGGCCGGATCGAGGTCGAGAGCGTCGAGGGGCAGGGCACCACGTTCCGCGTCCGGCTACCGATTAAACCTGTCCAACCCGCCGGCTAGGCTCGGCGAACCCGGCCCTTGCTTGCGCAGGTGGCAGGGCGATACCATCTGAGGCAGTGATGAAACCGGCTTCATCCAAGGCCAAGCCCAAACTGCTGCTGGTGGATGACGACGAGGACATCCGCTCGCAGATGAAGTGGGCTTTAGACAGCGAATATGCCCTCACGGCTGCCGCCGACAAAGCTGGTGCGCTCAAGGCGTTTCGAGAAATCCAACCGCCGGTCACGCTGTTGGACCTGGGCCTGCCGCCACGGCCACAGGAACCTGACGAGGGCCTGGAAACGCTGGCCGAAATCCTGGCAATCGATGCGCTAGCCAAGGTCATTGTCATCACCGGCCAAGGCGAACGCCGCAACGCTTTGAAGGCCATCGGTCGGGGTGCGTACGACCTGCTGTGCAAGCCCGTGGACTTGGAGGAGCTGAAGATCATTCTGAAACGGGCCTATTACGTGGCGGAGCTGGAGCGGGAATACCGGCAGATCCAACGCCGACTGGAACACAACACTTTCGAAGGGATGCTAGGGCTGAGCGCGCCCATGCAAGAGGTGTTCGCCACTATCCGCAAAGTCGCCACCACCGATGCGCCGGTGTTGATCTTGGGTGAAAGCGGCACGGGTAAAGAAATGGTGGCTCAAGCGATCCATCGCCGCAGTGCGCGCTGCAATGGCCCGTTTGTGCCCATCAACTGTGCCGCCATCCCTGAAACGCTGTTGGAAAGCGAGCTGTTTGGACACGAAAAGGGCGCGTTCACCGGCGCACATGTGCAACGCAAAGGCCGCATCGAAAGCGCCCATGGCGGCACGCTATTTTTGGACGAAATTGGCGAGTTACCTGCGTCGCTGCAGGTCAAGCTGCTGCGTTTTTTACAGGAACAAACCATCGAACGGGTCGGAGGTCGGACGCCGATTACGGTGGACACGCGCGTCATTGCCGCCACCAACGCCGATTTGGACGCAGCCCGGCAGCAGGGCCGGTTCAGGGAAGACCTCTATTATCGGTTGGCCGTAGTCACCATCAAGCTGGCGCCACTGCGACAGCGGGTGGGTGACATTGTGTTGTTGGCGAAAGCGTTTTTGCAACGCGCGGCGGCAGAGTCGGGCCGGGACGTGCGCGAGTTTAGCCCACCTGCCATTCGCGCCTTGCTGAAGCATCCCTGGCCTGGAAACGTGCGTGAGTTGGAGAACCGCGTCCGACGCGCCGTGATCATGGCTGAAGGCCAGCAGATCCTGCCAAGCGATTTGGAGCTGGAGCAGCCTCCGGCTGAAGAGAAACCCCGAACACTCAAAGAGGCTCGGGAAGCCTTGGAGCGGCAGATGGTAATGGAGGCCCTAGAACGCAACGAGGGCAGCGTCACACGCGCAGCCGAAGAGCTGGGCATCAGCCGGCCCACCCTCTACGAACTAATGGATAAACTGGGGATTGCACGGCCCGAGCGCGCGTAGGAATAGGAGAGCTGGCATGTGGAGCATGGGCAGTGGGCATGGGGCTCGGGGCTAGGAGCTGGGAGCTGGAAGCTCGGGGCTCGAAGTTTTCGTGAGCGCCCCGGCGGTGACGGTGCGGCGGGTCCCAGTAGCGCAGAATGGCATTCTACCGTAGCGCCGCCTCGTAGCGGACAAGAAGCGATCTGGTCGGGTGTGGGGCTTGAATCTGGGTGTTTTAAGCTTGGGCAGTTGGCGCGGATTTTGAACTTTGTGCCCCGAATTTTGGGCCAGCTCAAAAAAGAGGAGCCCTTCGGCCCGGAGGGCTAAGAGCGGGCAAGATGCGGCATCAGACTTGCTTTGGAGCTTAACCGGTTGTGGTGGAAAGCGATTGCCATAGAGGCGCGGCAGGAGTAAAGGCATTTGACGTGAACCCACACAGTCAGGTTGGTGCGCACCGGCAACGGCAGGGTGTGCTTCTGCAGTTAGCGCGTGCGCTCAAGACGCGCTGGTGGTGGGTTCTGGCCTGGACCATCGGCGCCGGTGCGGCTGGTTTTGTGGGGGGATTTGCCACCGGTTGGCTCACGGCAACTGCCGAACTGGAAGTGCCCGATTTGCCCGGCAGCCTGGCCGCTGCCACCACACCCAAGCCAACGCGTGAATCGGCCCCTCAAGAGGCAGTAGCGGGTTTGGCTCGGTCGGACCTTGTGGTGCGCCGCACTGCCGAGGCCAGCGGGCTTGCGGGCCGGACGGATAGGGTTCGAATGCTCACCGAAGTGTCGGTGCGCCCTGAGGTAGGCTTGGTTACCATCAAGGCCCGTGGCAGCCACTCGCACGACACCGTACGCCTGGCCAACACTTATGCTGAACAGATTATCGCCGTTGCGCGGGAGGTATATGGCCAGCGAACGCGGCAAGCCACGGACCAACTGCAGCGTGCATTGGCCGCTGTGGACGCCGAGCTGGACCAAGCGAGCCAGCAGTTGGCTGAGTTCCAACGCCGCAGCGGAGGGGTGAACTGGGCAGACGATGCCGCTGCACCCGTGCGTCAATTGGAGCAGGTGGATCAACGGAGTCAAACACTTCGCGGGCAACTAGCTGGCCTGGAGTTGCAGATTAAGGGTTTGGTCCGTGAACTGGCCACCTTGAGTCCGGCCCTGGTGGCAACCCGCGACGCCCTGGCCCAAGCACTGACCCGCTATACCGAGGAACACCCACGGGTGAAGGAGTTGCGGGCGACTGTGGCGGCCTTGGAAGCTCAGTTGACTGCGCCGTCGGGTGCGGACTCACTGCCTCCGGGCACCTTGGCCAGCCCAGCCGCAGCGAGCGTGCATTTGCGCCTGGCCGAACTCAAAAACCAAGAGGCCGCTCTGGTGCATGAGTTGGAAGGTCTCATCCTTCAACGCCAGCAACTGCAGAGCCAGGTCAAAGCTTTGGCCGAGCTGCAGACTGAACAGGTGCGGCTCAAATCCCGCTTCGACGCGCTGAAGGAGCGCCGGTTTGCCTTGGCCCGTTCGCTGGAGGCGCTCAGCAGCGGGGCCACCCAAGCGGGCTGCGCCCGGATAGTCTGCCGGGCGACAGCCGACAGCCTGAGTTGGGCTGACAAGGTGCGGCGGGGTGGCTGGGGCGGCGCGGCTGGGGCGATGTTGGGGCTGGCCGGCGGCGGGCTCCTGGCTTTGCGCCTGCCCAGAGCAGGCCGGATCCGATCCTCCTGCGTCTTGGCGGAGGTGGCTCAGATGCCGTTGCTGGGCACTTTAGATGATGTGAACAGGATGAGCGCTGGGGAGCGTCAGCATTGGGCTTTCCGCATGTTTACTCGGTTGCGTACACGGATAGCCGGTGGCGATGGGCAACCGCTGGTTTGTGGGTTTATCTCGGCCAGCCCGGGCGAAGGTCGGTCCACGTGGATCGGGTTGCTCGCTGATGCAGCCCGGCAGCAAGGCTACCATGTGGTTACGCTGGACATTAGCCGTCATGGTCAACCAGACACAGAGAGGCACTCTGAAGCCGCGAAGTCGCTGCCCATCGATGCCACACCGACTCGGTGGGTGCCGGAGTTGCCGCCGAGTGAAAGTTCGTTGCCAGCTCGCAGGTGGGAGGCGGCCTTGCCGGCGGCTTGTGCGTGGGACCCAGACCACCGCGCGCAGTGGCGAGCCGCGCTGCGGCAGTGGCAAAATGCACCGCGGACGGTGGTCTTCATCGAGCTGCCGCCGGCCTGTTGCCCAGAGGCGATGTTATTGGCCGAAAGGATGCCGAACTTGGTTTGGTTGACCCAGCGTGCCGCAGCTCGAGCAGCGGAGATACGTCGGCACTTGGATGCGCTGCGTGAGGTTGGAGCCGGGTTGGTGGGCTGTGTATTCAATCGCGCCAGGCCGCGTCGCAGGGTGCTTCACCGCTTCGTTGTCCTGGGTCTGTTGGGTCTGTGGGCTGGCGTGCTCTGGGGCAGTGCGGCGCCGGGGCGAGCCCAGGAAACCAACTTGCTTGTTCCGGGGCCAGTGCCTGTGACGACCAACCGGGCGCAAACGCTGTCGATCTCTACCACGGACCAGTTGGCTGAGTGGCAGAAACGCTTCACGCTGGGCCCGGGAGACACGTTCGACATCAGCCTCTACGAGCGGCCCGAAACAGCGAGGCAAGGCATCACCATTGGTCCGGACGGGCGCATCAATTACCTCGAAGCGCGTGATGTGATGGCGGCGGGGCTGGCGATTGACGAGTTGCGTGCCAAGCTGGAAGAGATTCTATCCAAGTACCACCGGGCGCCTCGGGTGGTCATTAACCCAACTGCCTTTGTCAGCAAGAAGTATTACGTGTTGGGCAATGTCAACGGGCGGGGTGTCTATCCGCTGGACCGACCGATTTCGTTGATCGAGGCCGTAGCGCGGGCCAAGGGCTTTGTGATGGCGTTTCCACAGCAGCAAACCTGGCCGCAGGCTGACTTTGGCCGCAGCTTCCTGATCCGGCGGCGCAGTGACGGCACCTTTGGGCGGGTGCCGGTGGATTTCGAGGCACTGTTTTTGGAGGGCGATTTATCCCAAAACATCGCCCTGGAACCGGACGATTACCTGTTTTTCCCGCCACTGGAAGCGCAGGAAGTCTATGTGCTGGGCGAAGTGAATGGGCCTGGGCCACTGCCTTACACGCCGAATTTGACGGTGCTGGGAGCCATTGCGGCTCGGGGCGGCTTCACCACCCGAGCCTACAAGAGCAAGGTGTTGGTGGTCCGTGGTTCCCTCAGCCGTCCGGAGACGTTTGTGGTGAATGTGGCAGACGTGTTGAAGGCCCGTGCCTTGGACTTCCGGTTGCAGAATCGGGACATCGTGTATGTGCACGAACGGCCCTTTGCCCGGGCTGAAGAGCTGGCAGAGCAAGCGGCTCTGACGTTTGTGCAGTCGCTGGCCACCGGCTGGGCAAACCTGAAAGTGTTCGGGCGCATCCGACGTTGAGCTGCTGACGCGATGAGCTGGCGCTACACAGGCTATTGGATTCTGGCGTGTCTATTGGTCGGCTGCCGCAGTGCGCCGCCGCGCTTAGCCTTAACCGGCGCGCGTTTGGAGCCGGTGAGCACCGCAGCGCCCAGTTCAGCTTCGAAGCTGGCGCGACTGGATGAGAGCGCTTTCACCCAAGTGGCACCCACGAATGCGCTCCGACCTGAATGGCTCCAGCCACCGACCAATCTGTTCCGGCTTGGGCCGGGGGACGTGATCACCATCGAGAATCTGGGTGAGCCGGCTGCAGGCGCCACCACGGCGGTGGTGGGGCCGGACGGGAAGATCTACTACAGTTTGCTGCCCGGCATCTCGGTTTGGGGGCTGACGTTGACCGAGACCAAGGAGCTGTTGGAGAAGGAACTGAGCCGGTTCACGCGTGTCAAACCCGAGCTCTCGGTCACCTTGCGCACGGTGGGCAGCAAGCGTTGCTGGATCTTGGGTAGTGTGAGTGCTCCCGGCGTTTATTCACTGGCCACGCCGATGACGTTGCTGGAGGCGATCACGTTGGCCGGGGGCCCGGTGGCTACCCCAGGGTCGGCCTCCGGTATGCCGGATCTGCGCAAGAGTTTCGTGCTGCGCAACGGCCAACCGTTGCCGGTGGACTTCACTGCGTTGCTGACCCGAGGCGACTTCAGCCAAAACATCTATTTGCAACCGGACGACTTGGTTTACCTGAAGGCCAGTCCGGTGCCTGACGTGTATGTGTTGGGGGCGGTGCGTGCCCCGACGGTTTTGCCGTATTCGGACCGGCTGTCGCTGTTATCGGCCATTGCTGCAGCCGGGGGCACGATCGAATATGCCAACGTGTGGCATGTGGCAGTGGTGCGCGGGGCGCTTACCGCGCCGCGGATTGCGCTGGTGGATTACCGCGCAATTCGCCGAGGCGCAGCGTTGGACGTGCGGCTGGAGCCCGGGGACGTTGTGTATGTGCCATTTGTGCCATTCCGGCCCTTGGCAGTGTTGGCTCAGGCGGTGGTGCGTCAACTGGCCCTGCAACTCACCGCCAATGCGGCCTACGACCTGGTGTATCCGAACGCCTTCCCCGTGGCGCCGGGTGTGCCGGTAGGGCAGCCTATCACCCCACCGGTTACTCCGCCTCCTCCGGTCCGATGAGCTTCAGTGACTCTGGTCTGAATCCAAAAAACCTGGCCTATGAAACTGCGATTGATTGTCCGTGGGTTGATGCTGGGACTGGCCGGCGCAGGACTGATTGCGGCTGGGGGTTGTGCCCACCGAGCCTTTGATCCGCCTGGCTTGGCAACCGATTACGATGTGGAAGTCATGGGCACTAACATGTTCCGCATCACTTTCCACGGCGAACGGAATGTGCCGGAAGAACAAGTGATCGATTACGCCCTGTTGCGAGCCTGCCACTTGGCTCGGCGAGTGGGCGCTTCCTACTTCGCCACCGTCAACCAAGACCAGTCCACTTACGATCGGGTGGTGTTCGATACGGGCGCCCAGCCCCTGTCAGCCCGACCACCTAGAGGCTTGGTGATCAAGTGTTTCAATTTCAGGCCCCGGGAGGTCTTTGTCTTCAAAGTCAATAGCCTCGAAAACATTCTCCGACGCAAGTATCGCCCGGGCGAAAAATGGGCACGCGGCTGACGCTCACGCGCCGCGTGTCCACTTTTGCTGCCCAACGGCGTAAACCGCGGGGACGGTACCTCCTTCCAGCATAAGCACTGGACCTGAGCTGGCCTGAAGACCTTCAGGCCAGTTCTTTTTACTGCTGCCAGACAGCGCGTTGCCAGACCTGGTGCTTCAATAAGCTCTGATCGCGGCGCGCGGGCCTTGGCGGTTTTTCGTTTGTGTTGTTGTTCATCCCAGGGCCAGCGGTGTGCCCAGGCTCCGACGCCGCTTGGGCTGGTTGGGGCCCGGGAAGGGCTCAGTGTGACGCAGGGCTGGCTTTCATGCGAGCGAGTCCGGCGAACTTGTCTGACAGCGGGATCCGGGGTGATGACCGCACGGCCTCAGAGCCGGGTGCAGCCTTTCAGCTCAAGTTGCCCGGCGGGCCACCAAGAAAGCATTGAACATCAAATACCGGGCGGGCGTGAGATTCAACACCCAATCTAGCAACCAGGGCACGTACCGGTCGGTGCACTCGACACGCTCGACGACGCACCCGGCGCGTTCCAGGAAGAACTTCATCTCGATGGGGTTGGTGGCCACCACCGCGTCGTCGTCTGGCCTAAAGGGCTGCCTGAGGATGGGTGTCATGCGATCAAACCGGACCGACTCGGGTGCCGTGCGGATCTGATGCAGCTTTTGTCGGAGCCGAAGCCAATTCCGCCATTTATTGGCCAGCCCGCGCATGTGTGGGTGGTAATCACGCCAACCGAACACCCGAAAGAAATTCGGGCTGGACAACACCACTCGACCGCCCGGTTCGACCACACGGACCAGCTCGGCAATGAACCGCTCCGGTTCATCGACGTGCTCCAGCACATTCAATGCACCCGCGCTAGCAAAGTAACCATCCGCGAATGGCAACGAACATCCGTCATAAACTTGACAACGGGCGCACACCTGACGGGCTCGGGCGATGTTGGGCTCGGACACATCCACACCGTAGGCCTCGAATCCGGCAGCTTGGAGCCGGGCTACTACCTGGCCCACGCCGCAGCCGACGTCCAAGACGCGTGCGCCGGGGCGGTCCGGTTGGAGGGTATCGGCATACTTGGCATAGAACCGCTCGTCCCAGCCCGCCAAGAATTCCGCGTAA
>Ga0078972_1004222_pt1 | contig 40185 bp, 27 predicted proteins | sample YelNatPaOPGAMG01_FD_67568 | JGI IMG/M metagenome (GOLD analysis project Ga0078972, IMG submission 67568) | Hot spring thermophilic microbial communities from Obsidian Pool, Yellowstone National Park, USA - OP-RAMG-01 (SPADES assembly) (version 2) | ecosystem: Environmental > Aquatic > Thermal...
CTCCCTCCCCCACAAGGAGGCAGGGAGAAACAGCCCCCCCACCGCAACCCTCCCCCACAAGGGGGGAGGGAGAAACAAGACTCCCTCTCCCACAAGGAGGCAGGGAGAAACAAGACTCCCTCCCCCACAAGGAGGCAGGGAGAACTAAGGCTCCCTCCCCCCTTGTGGGGGAGGGTTGGGGTGGGGGGGATTGCGCCTAATGTCAACCGTGCCCAGGATAATTGTTCCGGAAGTACATCAATTCGATGCGGCCCGGCGCAGTCGATCGCGCACGGCTAGCCAGTCGTCCGTGTCCGGCGGTAGGGTCACGAGAATGCGGTCCAAGCCGGCGGTGTCGAGTTCGTGCAGTATCGCGTACAACTGGGCGGCATAGCCGGCAGGGTCGGCCGGCAGTACGCACAAATGTATTTCGGATCGGACGATTATCTCGTCAGCAGCAGCGAATGTTACCCAACCGATGCGGCGTTCCGCGCTCAACAGCGATGCCAGGCGTTCCGCTTCTTTGCCCACTTCGATGCACTCCAGCGGCGTGCGTGGAGCATAATGACGCGGCATCATCCCCGGTGAGGGCAGAATACAAGCTGTCTCTGCGGATGGGGGAACACCACGGGCTATCGAACCGACCTCCGCCTCTAGTTCGGTGATGCCGATTGGCCCCGGACGCAGCACGCGCGGCGGCGTCGTGGTTAGATCTAGCACGGTCGATTCGATGCCGCCGCTCGTCGGGCCACCGTCGAGGAGTATGTCGATGCGTCCGTCCAGGCTGCGGAGGACGTGTTCGGCCCGTGTGGGAGATAGCTCCGTTGAGCGGTTGGCGCTGGGTGCGGCGATGGGTAGGTCAGCGGCCCGCAGCAGTGCTTGGGCCAGCGGATGGGCTGGCACCCGCACGGCCACAGTCGGTCCCTTTGCCGTTACCACGTCCGGCACAGTAGCGCGCTTGGGCAACACCAGAGTCAGCGGCCCCGGCCAGAAGCGTTGGGCCAGGCGCATTGCAGGTTCCGGCCAATCTGCGGCAACCTGGTGAACCTGGTCGGCTTCGGCGAGATGGACAATGAGCGGATTGTTTGCCGGCCGGCCCTTGGCCGCGAAAATGCCCGCCGCCGCCGCCGCGTCCAGGGCATTGGCTCCCAAGCCGTAGACGGTTTCCGTAGGAAAAGCTACCAGGCCGCCGCCACGCAGCACGCGCACTGCCTCTGCAAGGGCTTGCTGGTCTGGAGCAGCAGGATCAAGGGAGATGACAACAGTCTTCATCAGATCTGGTAATTCAGCGCCTCGGCAGCACTTTGGCCGGGCTGGCGCATGCGCAACGACGGTTTCTCCAGCGATACGACCGTGGCGGGAGCGACGCTTTCGGTGATCCACACGTTCGAGCCGATGACGGCGTGATGGCCGATGACGGTATCGCCGCCCAGGATGGTGGCGTTGGCGTACACGACTACTTCGTCTTCCAGCGTCGGATGGCGTTTCATGCCGCGGATGATGTTGCCGTCGGCGTCGCGCGGAAACGACAGCGCTCCCAGCGTCACCCCCTGGTAGAGTTTGACATTGCGGCCGATGTCGCAGGTCTCGCCGATGACCACGCCGGTGCCGTGATCGATGAAAAAGCCCGGCATGATACGGGCACCCGGATGGATGTCGATGCCCGTGCGTGAATGGGCGTATTCCGTCATCATGCGGGGGATCAACGGCACGCCCAAGAGCAACAGTTCGTGAGCAAGGCGATAAACCGACACCGCTTCCAGGCCGGGGTAGCAGAAGATGACTTCGTGATAGCTTTTGGCCGCCGGATCGCCTTCGTAGGCCGCCTGCACGTCTTGCTCTAGTTCCAGGCGTACCTCGGGCAGACGTTTGAGCAGCTCGATGGCCTTCTGCTGGGCCAGGGCCTCGAAGTCGAGATCCACCCGCGCTTCCGGCGGCGCACAATCTTGCTCATGGCGGAGGGCACGCGCGATCTGCTGCGTTAGCTTATCGTGCAGACCATCGATGAGGTCGCCGACGTGATACTCGATATTGCCGATGTGCAAATTCTGCTTTCGCCCATAGCCGGGGTAAAGAATCTCCAGCAAATCGCAAAGAATGTCGGCGACGGCCTCGCGGCTGGGCAGCGGTTTATGGCCGAGGTGGCTGGTACGGCTGCACTCGGTATAAGAAGCGACAACGCTCTCGACGATTTCCGGCAACGTTTCCTTAAGTCGAAGGTCGGTAGCCATCGGTTGCTCGCTTTCGAGGTGGTCAGGCGAGCGCGATATGCCAACGCCTCCGTGGAAACGGCGCGGGCGATCCCGTGTCCTGCTCGCCTGCCAATTACCTATTCTATCCTTCGGACCTACTCTCGGCAAAATACAGCAATTCCAGATAATCGCTGCATTCTATGCGATGAGGTCAAGCAGGCAAGTTGCGGCGTTTACGGCTTCGCCCAGAGAACAGGCAAGCAACGCACGCCTCTTAGGCGGGCGGACGGAAGCGCAGCCCTTTTCCCTCCCTGGACCGTCTTCTGCAAAAATCGTTATAACTTGATGATTGCGAGAAGGTTATGCCATATTTCCAGATGAGCTGGCGCGGTGGACGCGAATTGGTCCGCCGTTTGCTTTTCCCCAAAACGTTCGTCTCTGGGAGAGGGCGGACTAAAAAACTGACCGGCTCGCGCTGGCCATGGGAGAGGTGGTACAGCGAGTCGGTCGGTTTTTTTTCGCGCCGGCGTTTCCTTTCTGTTGGTTGTGTTTGGCCCCGAGCCGCGGCGAAACGAGGATGCAATTCTTTGGTTAATCGATAATAATTGCAGCAGAGGGAGCCGAAAGGAGAGCGGCTTGGAGGATTCATGAACGCGCTCAATCCGAAACCGCCGGCCCAGCGCTCGGCGGGCCTTCTGCTGCACCCGACCTCGCTACCGGGGCCGTATGGCATTGGCGATTTAGGTCCGGAGGCCTACGCCTGGGTAGACGCCTTGGTAGCCGCCCGGCAGACCTGGTGGCAGGTCCTGCCGTTGGGACCGACCGGCTACGGCGATTCGCCTTATCAATGTTTCTCCGCATTTGCTGGCAATCGCTATCTCATAAGTCCGGAATTGTTGGTCCGTGACGGTTTCATCCATGCCGACGACCTTGCCGGCGTTTCTTTCCCTGCGGACCATGTGGACTTCGGCGCCGTCATTCCCTTCAAGACGGCGCTATTGGCGCAAGCCTGGGAAAACTTTCTGTCGGGTGCAGCCGCTTCGTTGCGGGCGCCGTTTGAGGCGTTTTGCGTGCAGGAGGCGCGCTGGCTCAACGATTTTGCCCTGTTCTCGGCGCTCAAAGACGCCTACGGCGGGGCCAGGTGGCAGGACTGGCCGCACGAGCTGAAGCTGCGCCAGCCGGCCGCCCTCCGCGAAGCTCGGCGCCAATTGAGCCGGGCCATCGGCCTGCACCAATTCACGCAATTCCTCTTCTTCCGGCAATGGAAGGAACTCAAGCACTATGCCAACAGCCACGGCATCTACCTCATCGGCGATGCGCCTATTTTCGTGGCCAGCGATTCGGCGGACGTATGGGCCAACCCAGAGCTGTTTTTACTCGACGAAGAACGGCGGCCGCTCGTAGTGGCCGGAGTGCCGCCGGACTATTTTTCGGCGACCGGCCAGCGCTGGGGCAACCCGCTGTACAACTGGGAAGCCCTCCAAAAATCGCGCTATGCTTGGTGGATCGCCCGACTGCGGGCCATGCTGACTCAGGTGGACGTTGTCCGCCTCGATCATTTCCGCGGCTTCGAGGCGTACTGGGAAATTCCCGCCGATCGGCCGACGGCCGAAGTGGGCCGCTGGGTGCCGGTGCCCGGCGCCGATTTCCTCAAGACCGTCCGCGAAGCGTTCGGCAGCCTGCCGCTCATCGCCGAGGATCTCGGCCTTATCACGCCGGAGGTGGACGCGCTCCGGGCCCAGTTCCAACTGCCCGGCATGCGCATCTTGCAATTCGCCTTCCACGGCGACCCGGAAGATCGCTTTTTGCCTCACAACTATGAGCGCAACACGGTGGTCTACAGCGGCACGCACGACAACGATACGACCATCGGTTGGTATGCCAACTTGCAGGAACACGAACGCCGCTTTTTGCACCGCTATCTTCCCTACAGCAGCGGCGACATCGCCTGGGACTTGATCCGCCTGGCCTGGAGTTCCGTGGCCGATCGCGCCTTGGCACCGCTGCAAGATGTGCTGAGCCTGGGGTCCGAGGCGCGCATGAACATGCCCGGCCGCGAATCCGGCAACTGGAGCTGGCGCTATACCGAAAACATGCTCACGCAACCCCTGCTCGACCGCCTCGCCGACATTACAGAAGTGTATGCACGCTAATGTTGCGGCAGCGGCGCATCCAAGCCATTATTGCCAGCTGGCCTGCAAGACTGCCTGCCGCACCTGTTCACGAGCTGTATCGTCGGACGCCGGAAAAGAAGCCGAAAAGAGATAGACTTTCTCTCCCTTCCGCACAGCGAATGTTTCGCAAAGATAATCCTGATCGTAGCATCGGCCCACAAAGGCGATGCGAGCGCTCGGCAATCCACTCACTTCCAAACCATCCTCCGCGGATTCCTGCTTCCACCCTCGCGCCGGCAGGCAGGTAGACAAGCACGCCCTCAGAGGCGTGGAGGAGGGCAACTCGGCGACTGTCACGCGCAGCCAAGCACGATGGCCCGTGGAGATGCGGTCATAGCGCACGAGAAAACGTTCCGAGGGACGACCCGAGACGCCGAGCGGAGGCAAAGGTACATTCTGCTGCCGATGTTCTCCTCGCGCGGGCATGGCATTGTCTCTGGCACGCTCGACCCAGCCCGGCGGCGGCACGAAACGGAAGCCCTGGCCATCCTCATAGACCGGCTGCTTCGGCGAGCTGCAGCCGGACAGCAGAAGCATCACGGCTGCTGCCGCCGCCCACGCCAGCCAACGCCCCCTTGGAGGTTCCCATGCCCTGGGCATAATAACAAGCCCTCAAAAATCACCGCTGTTCACGACTTCGCCGCCCTCTCGGGTGCAGAGGGCTTGAAAGGTTGAGAGGCTGAGCGAAGTCGTGATCGAGCGGACCGAGCCATCCGCAAAGAGGAACAGCCCAACGCCTGTGTGCGGCGAGAAAAAATCTTCGGAGTCCGCCCTGGGATCGTTGAACATTTCGATGTCGATATGAGCGAGCGTTTGTGTCGGCGCGTCCTCGATGACGTTGGGGTTTATCACGGGAGCGTTGGGTGTGATGCGGGTAGTGCCGAAATTCACCGCACCAGCCCACGGTGTTTGGGTGAAAAAAGCCCCCCGCTCGCCAATGGCGATGGTGTTGCTCGTACCGTCGGTCACGTCGGCAAAGCGAACGTGGCTGTTGCGCGAGAACATACCGTTGAAATCATCTAATTCCTCGTCCAGATCGATGCCGACACCGTGGCACGCGGCATAGCTATTCGTGGCCGCCTGCGCCAACGCGGCGTTGCTCTTGTTGTAAATGGTGAAGAGGCCGGTAGAGCGGTCGGAGGGACAGACATACAGTTTGAGTATCAGCGTGCGGACGGCGAGGTTGCTGGGGTCTTCAATGGGAAGGGCGAAACGGATCTGCTGGGACAGATTGCCTTGCTCGATGAAGGGCAAGAGCAGGGCCGCCCATCCCCAGCCCGGCGCTGTGTAATCCGGGTTGGCTTGCGGCTGCGTGCAGAGATAGCCGGAAGGAAAGGATCCCTGGCTGTCATGATAGCTGTGCAGCGCCAGGCCGATCTGGTGCAGGTTGTTGGAACATTGCGCCCGGTTAGCCACTTCCCGTACCTTCTGCACCGCAGGGAGCAATAGGCCGATCAGGACGGCAATAATGGCGATCACGACCAACAATTCGATAAGCGTAAAGCCGAATCGGCCAGGACATCGCCGTGCAATCGCATCGTATCGCATGGCACCCTCGTTGTTTGTTGCCAGCGAGCATGGAATTTCCCCTATTTTACCCAGGATGCTGCTGTGTGGATAGAGTTACACCAGACGCGGTAGAGCTCGACACAGGCACAGGCGAGCGGGAGGTGTCAACCCCCCGGTTGTTCTACCGGGGGGTTCACACCCCCCGCTCGCCCTCTATTACCGGGGGGGTGACACCCCCCGCTCGCCCAAGTGTCCGATCTCTCCGTGCTCAGTATAAGTTTTCGTCTCGATGCAGAGGCCGTCTACAAACCACGGCGCATAACCAAAGAAAAAAGCGAACTATGCGGGCAGCATGGATTTCAACGTCCGCGCCAGACTCCGCACGGAGCGCATACAGGCCGCGCGCGTCCCCCCGACTTGAAGGGTGCATAGCATCAATCGCAGCGGCGTGTGCGTGAACGGATACTCCCGGCATTTCCATCTTTTTCCCGGATAGACCAACACCACGCCCGCCGCCCCCAGTGCCGCGCCGTAGGCCAATACCTGATACAGATCCGTTGTCTCTGCATTTCCCGGCAAGCGCTTCCATTTGGCATCGATCCCCCATACCGTCCGGCCCTCGCGCTCAATTGTCAAATCCGGGCGCATCGTTATGTCGGGCAGATCGGCAACAGGTTCATGGACCGTGTGTCTTTTCTGTATGGCAACCGTGTGATTCCGATCTTGTGCGATCACCTCAACGAGGCCGCGCGTCACGTGCATCTCGAAGACGCGCTCCAGATCGAGCAAAAAACCCGGCGCCAGTGTATTTCCAGCTGCGCCGTTGAGAAGAAGGCTGTCCGCCAACAAACGGCACAGATCCAGTAAGGGCCGATACTCCGCCGGCAAGCGTTCGGCTTCGATCGCATCCCACAAGCGCGCCGACAACGGTAGAGAAGAGACGCCCGTGAAGCCGGCGAGCGCTCGTTGCAAGGCGACGCGCACTTCTGCATTCAGCAGGGGCAACGTCATCAGCGCCTCCGCTGTCGCTTTGACCACCCGATGACACGGCAGATCGGCGCTCCAATCGTCATATTGGGAGTGCAAGCGGTCCTTTCGTCCTGGCGCTTCGCGGAGCTGCGCCGACACGTCAAGCCGACCGTGCAGCACGGTCCCTTGCTCGCGGCATTTCCGATAAGCGCGATGCAGGCCCGCCGCGACACGCTCGGCCATGCGGCGCGCTAGTTGTCCCGCCAGAAATGCGAGTATTTCCGTACCCTTTTCCGGAGCGATGCGGTCGTTTTCACCCACAATATCAGCGAGTGGATCGATCATGGCGAAGATATTGGCCCACGGGACTTTTGGCCGAATGACCAAGTGGCAAGTGGGAGCAACGAGGATCCCGGCGCAGCCCAACGCCGTCAGGCGATAGTAATCGCGGCGTCCCGTCGGCAACACTTCCAGGCGTCCCCGATGATGCTCCAACAAGAACGCAACATCATCGGGGGTCAACCGGGCGATGTGCGGCTGTCGTTCCGTGAGGAACAGCGTGCGTGGCAGTGAAAGAGAATGCATATACTACCCTCGACGGAATCAGACCCTGTTTTCCTCCTTGGGAGGGCAAAAGGCCCAGTGTCACAATGACCCGCGCGGGACCTAGATAGCTTCTACCCGCCGCCGGCGTTCGCGATGCGGAGAATCGTCATTGAGGAGTTTATCGATGTCATAATTCGCCAATCGTCCGGGTTGTGCGGCGAAGTGTTCTTCCAGGAGCGGGCGGACGTGGTGTTGCCAGATGAGGCGCAGCCGCGCTTCGTCGAGATCAGGGACCATGAAATAACTGTGGCCGATCTGTCCTTGTGGACCCAGGTCGGCGCGAAGCCGGGCGTTGAGGCGTTTGAACAAGTTCAGCACGCGCTCGGCGAAGGCCGCACCAGCAGGGGGAGTGTGAAATTGCAGCCAGCGCGCCAGCACGGCAGCGTCGGGCGGCATGTCCAAAAACGAGAAGCGCCGCCGCAGGGCTTGATCGAGGAGGGCGACGGAACGATCGGCAGCGTTCATGGTCGCCAACAGATACAGGTTCGCCGGCAAGCGGAAATGTCGCCGCGAGCAGGGCAGACACACGGATTGCTCGCGGTACTCCAAGAGATACAACAATTCGCCGAAGATGCGCGGCAGATTGCCGCGGTTGATTTCGTCGATGAGCAAGACGTGCGGCTCGGCGGGGCGACGGCTCGCTTCCTCGGCGAAGGCGCACAACAATCCTGCCTCAACCGGATAAGTCACCTCCGAGCGGCCGTCTACCGTCACCGAGCGTACCTTTATGCCCTCCACAAACTCCTCATAGCTGTACGCGGGATGGAATTGCACCAGGCGGATGCGCTCGTCACGACCGCCGGTGAGCAAGCGGGCCAGGTGGCGGGCCACGTGCGTTTTGCCGGTGCCGGGCACGCCTTGCAAGATCAACTGGCGTTTCAATTCCAGCAAACGCCGCGCACGCTCCAGCCAGTCCCGGTCCAACAGGGTGGCCTGTAGGAAGTCGCTTTCGCTGTACGACTCGCCGGTCGGCGTACCGCCCAGGCAACGGACCAGGAACGTATAGGCGTCTTCTTCGACAGCGCAAGCATAAAGCGGCACCAAACGATCGAACGTCAGCACGACCTCGCCGGCCAATTCATCGCCGGATAGGAGCACGGCATCGGCAGATAGGAAACGCGAAACCTCGAACGATCGTCCCGCACTCCAGTCGCGGAGATCGTCTGCCGTGGCAAGAGTGCGTTCCGGGCCGTTGCCGTCGGCCGAACCGAAACGGCAATCATGCCATGCGCCGCGGTCGCGCAGAGCGCGAAACAGCAGTTCGGCATGTCGGCTCACTTGCTGACGGAAACGCGGCAGCAGCGCCCGCGCCTTGCGGCCCAGGCGCAGGCCGTAGCGCAACCCGTCGCTGTCCAGACGCACAAAGAATTGCACGTCCTCGCGCCGGCCCCCTTCCGTACGACGGCAAAAGACAATCCAAAGGGCTGTGTTGTACGGTTGCGTACGTCCGTAAGCATTTTTGCAAATGCTTGTCAGCGCGCGACCGCTGCGTGGTTCGGTATCGAGGCGCCAGCCGTAGACGTTGTGCAACACCGGCCCGACATAGCGCTGGGCCAGGACGCGACATAACTCGATCAGCGGTTCGCGCACGGCGAAGCGATAGCGGTCGCGCTGGCGCTCCATCCATTCGCGCTTGTTGTTGTGGGCCAGTTCGCCCAAAAAGTGAAACGTGTCGGCACAGAAGCCCAGGAACTCTTCTCGATCTATGTCGTCCTTTTCTGGTCTCAAGGCAGCGAGGACGGCAGGCATTTCCAGCGGATGGATCTGGTAATGTTGTCGCAGCCAGGCGACGCCTTCGTTAAAGAGACGATAGCGTTCGGCGAGCGGTTCATCGGCCCTGTCGTCGTCAAGTACAGAGTAAGCCGAACGGATATCTTCGTTCCAGGGAGCGAAGTTCTGCGGGTCGCGCAGGTGCAAGACAGCGGCAGGCAGCCACAGGCCGGCCCCCGGCAACGGCTCGGCGGCCCAGAAGCATGCTAGCGTGTGATAGGGATCATCGCTCTCCCACAGCCGACCGACCCACAATGTCAGCGTCTCGGCATGCTCACCCCAATCCAGCGGCGCGCGCAGATGGCCCTCCAGGTCCGCCGTCGCTAGCGCAGCGCCGATCCCTTTGCCGTCGCCGTTGGCCAGCGCTCTTTCCATCTGCTCTTGCCCCCGCGCCAGCGCCTGGCCGCGGTCCTTCAAGCGTTCGCGCAGCGGTATACGGGCGCGCTCGCGCTGGATTGCCGCGGAGATCGCATCTTCGTCCTGGCGCTCTGTGTAAGGACGCACAGGTAAGTGGCGTCCGCGCATGGCGGCGACAAGCGTGAGGAAATGATCGATGTGCAGTGCCGACAGGACCGGCTCTTGAGCGTGAATGCGATGGTAAGCAGACAGGAGCGCGGCGTAAATGTCTGCCACGCTCTCGCCACGCTGCCACGTCGCCAAACCGAGGCGTTCCAAGCCGGCGAGGATGGCTGGCGTCCAGCCGGGATGGCGCAACGGTGCCAGGGCTTGCAGCAACGCCGACCAGAAACGCGGTCCCAGTCCCGCGACGTGGTACGCTCCGGAGACTTCGAGACAGGCCGCCGCCTTGGCCGACAGCGGATCGCGGCCGCGCAGCAAATACAGCAAACCGTGCCGCACGACACCGACCCGTCGCCGCAGCGTCTCGCCATGCAACGGCGGTTGTACACAGGCCTCGTAGAAACGAACCAAGGCGTCGCTCAATTCGTTCGCGGAAGCGTTTTCCAGAAAATCGGCAAAGAAAAACTTGCTGGTCGCCGACAAAATGGCGGCAAAACGCGGTCCCCAATAGGGCAAATGGGACAGTTCTCCCAGGCTGGGCACGCCGGCGCGCGTGTAGGCGTGCAGCAGGGGAGCAAGCGGCAGATGGCGACGTGTTGGAGTCTTCATGGTTGTCCCCGGCTTCCGGTGCCGTTTCTGCGGGCCGATCTTGACGATTGTACCCCTGACAGCCGCATTCGCAAGGCGTTCCAGGCGCCTTGTTCTTTACTTCCCTGGAAGAGCATGCCAATGAACGTGGGATACAGAACGTTGCAAATATCGCTTGGCAGGGATAGGATCTAGGCGTCAAGAGGAAAGCTGGTCATGAAACCGTATCGTATGCTCGTCCTGCTTGCCGTCGTCCTGATGGTCTTGGCGGCGGTTCGCTTTTGGCCGTGGCGACCGGCGCGAACGGGGGCCGCCACGCCGATGCAATGCCTCGATAATTATTATGAGTCTCTCAAGAACGGCGATGTCGATAAATATCTGCGTTGCCTGGGCGAACCTTATCGCACCGAAGGGGGACAGCGCTTTTTTGACGCCGCCTGCCGTGAAGCGAAAGATATCAAAGGCATGGCCCAACGAGCAGGTCCGACGGAGGGCGGAACGTCGTTGTGGGTGGACGTAGAGGAAGTCCGCGCGGCGGGAATCCGCCGCTTACGCTATCATCTGCGCCAGGACAGCGGCAACTGGGTCATCGTGGCCATCGATCCGCCGCGCGAAAGCACTTCCCCCATTCGTTACGGCACCCCCGTCGGCGACGAACCTTGACACTAGCGGCTAATTCAGGTTCCCAGACGGGATAACCTCCCCGCCCGATCGGGTCATAAGTTCCACCACTACTCCCAGAGGAGTGCTGCTATTCAAAAAGTGAACCGAGCCGTCGGCTAAAAGGACATTGGCGCCTCCCACATGAAAGGCGTAAATGTCGCCGCCATTATGGCAATTGACTGCACAAGGGCCGCCTCGCGTGTTGGTCGCAGGGTTCCAGCCCCAGAGCCAATCGAAGCAAGCGCCGAGGAAAGGATTGGCCCATGCCCCTGATTCAGGACCGGCAAAAACGTTCTGCCCCACGTATTTTCCCATTATCCAGTGCTGGTTGCGCCCTGCATCCTCGACCAGTAAAAAGGTATTCGAGGTGCCATCGGTGATGCTGGTTAGAGGACGACGGATGTTCCTCCCCAGTGCTCCCACGCCAGTAGGATCCCACGGAACCGTGAACCCCACGTAAGGTGCAGCTACCGGATTCACATCAAATAGGGCTATGTAGTCTAGAGGCCCTCTGTCCAAGGGGATGAATCGTGCTCCGGACTGGTCTCCTCCCGGCGCCGATGGGCAGACGAATACTTTTATCTTTGTGGCAATGGCCACACTATTAAGGGGACCGCTCCACGGAGCATTCAAGTTGTAGATGTTGTAAACATTCTGTTGTTCGATGAAGGGCAGGAGGTCCACGGTCCAGCCGTGAGCAGCCGCCCAGGGCCTTACCGTCAGTGTCAGGGGGCCGCCCAGGCCCGGATTGTAAGGGCAATAGGGGAGTCCGCCATAGGTATCATTGTGGTTGTGGCAGGCGAGGCCAAGTTGCTTGAGGTTATTGGTGCATTGCGCTCGGGCGGCGGCCTCACGTACTTTTTGCACAGCGGGCAGCAATAGGCCAATAAGGATAGCGATGATGGCTATCACTACTAATAACTCAATGAGAGTAAAGGCCGGGTTACTGTGACGTTTGACCTTGATCATGGTTGTCCTCCTTTTTGTCGGAAAACGCTGCGCTAACCGTTGGCCTTCAAGCTCTGCTTTAGGCGTGAAGGCCGTCTTCTGTTTACTTCAATTCAAAGGGCGGCAGAGTGTTTTCTCCTTGCTTGATTGTCACGTGGAGCGATGAACGTTTCGGGTCCGCATAACGTCCTTTCAATTTGTCTGTGGACATGGGTGTCTCGCCCACGTCAGCGGAAGCGGTTTGAGAGGCCAGGTCAAACCAATCAATGGTAACGATGTATTCGCCAGCCGGAGCGCCATCGTTCGGGGCATAAGTTCCTACATGAAAATAACCATTTTCATCGACCAGGGCCGAAGGCTTGGGCACGCCTGGCGTTTCCGCAAGAGGGTGAAAAATCAACCGGGCGCCCGCAGCCGGTTCGCCGTGCCAAAGTACCCGGCCTTTGACCGGATTGAATCGTGGTCCCCGGGAACATCCCACAAGCAGGGCAAACCCCATCAGTGCCCACATCGGGAACTTTGCTCGCCACATGGCCATCGCCTCCGATCCGCCGAAACCATCGGAACCTCTGTGTAGCATTGAAACCGTTTATGGTCCCCCTGCGCGGTTAAGTCGGCGCATCGAAATAAATTAAGACCGGCTTTAACAGCACCGGAATGCGAGTCGCTGTAAAGTCGCCCAAAAACAGCGGATAAGCTTGACGAACTCTTAAGGATTAAGACATTCTCATCTTATGCGCTGCCTCACGGCTGTCAATTGAGATTTTTCGTAAAAAAAGTAAACTTTTTCGTCAGGCGTCGATAGGAAAAGGAAAGGGTGAGCCGAAGGAAGCACGGCTCACCCTGGGGGCCAGAGCGGCGACGTACGTCGCCGCTCCAGAAGAGGCATACGCACAGCTACGGCTGATAGGTGATCCACATCGGCGAGGCCCAGGCGAGATTGCCGTCGGCTTGTTCGACGCGGACGTAATAGTAACTGCTCTTGCCTTGCTTGGCGTCCATGTCGGTGTAGTGCAGCGTCACTTGGGCTTCCTTGGGTTCGGTACTGTAGATGTATTTGTTGTCGCGGATGACGTGAACTTTGGCGATTGGGCTGGTGCCGTGGATGCGGATGTCCAGCGTGGGCGGCTTGGTCGTGGTAAACCGATCGCCCATGAGATGGTCGCCGCTGCGCACGTCGAGGATAATGTTGTCCGTAGCGCCGTAGCTGTGCCGCTTCTTGAAAGCGTCGATGATGCCCTGGCGTGATACGTCGTCGGTCAGCACCACAGCGTAGCTGATGTGCGTACTAAGGTGATCGCTGGAGGCCTGGAAGCCGAGGCGATAGCCCTTTTGGAAAGCGTTCCAGACGAACCCCTTGGGCCGATAGCCGCCGATCTGGGTAGTCTCATTTGGCGATCGCGGCGCTCCGAAATGTTCATAATTATGGCGGCAACCCTGATAAATCTCGACGACTGGTTCCACGTCGGGATCGTTGTCGCGCCAGTCGGTGCCCATCTGCGTGGCGCTGGTATGCGAGGAGCAGATGGCACCGAAATGCTTCAAGTAGGCGTACAGCAGTTTGGTGTCCGGGGAGCCTTCTTCGGGTGTGCCCTCCGGGACAGGATTGCTGTGGCGCGGCAGGGGGCGGATGCCGGCCCGTGGAAGGATTACATTACGGTGGCCGTTCGGATAGATGACGCTGCGTTCGTAGACATGCATGGCCGTGAAGCGTGGCGGGTTTTGGAACAGTTCAGTGATTTTCTGGAAATGCCACCACATGTACTCGGAGCCGAAGCCGTTGTCATGATCGCCGTTGCCGATCCAGTCCATGTCGGCGGCGTCAAGGGCATAGCGCCAGGCATCTTCGAGCGAGCCATCGCCGTCGTTGTGGGCGCTGAATTCGGTATGGCGATGGAATTCGCCGCGGAGTAGGCGCAGTTTTTTGTCGCCGGCCTCGACACGGTACTCGCGCATCCGGGCAATATCGGCCACCTCGTTTTTGTGAACGACCGGCATGGTGGCCGCGGGGGCCGGCGCGTCATCGGTCAACTCCGGCGGCTGGGTCGGCCCGGAGGGGGAAAGGATGGTGGCAAACAGATCATCTTGATCGCGGTTCTGGGTGCGCAGCCGGCCGTCACCGCTGTAGACAGCGAGAATGCCGTCGCCCAGAGGCGTCAGGGCGGGACGATTATCCATCAAGTCAGCCGAGTCGGCCAGGCGTCGCGGCGGCGCCCATTCGCGCCCCTGATAGCGCAGGGCATAACTGTTCCACACTTCGCCAGCGCCGCCGGGCAGCGGATGGTGCCGCAACAACAGCCACACGCCGCCGGCCGCATCCACGGCCAGACGCGGGAAGCTTTTGTTGCGTTTGAGTGTTTCGGTCAGGGCGGCTTGCAGGTCGCCGGCCGGCCGCCGCAGTTTGCCGTCCACCAAACATTTCACTTGCACGGTGCGATGGCCATTAAGATACAGGGCGTTGCCGAGGTTTTTCGGCAGGGCGTGCTGTTCGGGCTGATTCGTACCGTGGTCCTTGCCCCATTGCTCATCGCCTTCTTCATAAGCGATCCATAAGCGGTCTTGTTTATCGCAAGCAAGGTGCGGTCGGGCCTCGAACTTCGGCGAGTCGGCCACGGCCCGCACCTCATTCGACTTGCCGTCTTTGTCCAGCGTGAACAGCATCACATCATAATTGCCCTTGTCGTATGTGTCCCAAGCCACGTAGACCCGGCCGCGCGAATCGGCAGCGATGGCCGGCGTCCAATTGTTGGCCGAGCTGCGCGAAATGGCGCGCGGTTCGCTCCAGGGATGGCCTGCGACCGGAGCGGCCAACAGGATGTCGAAATGGTTGTTGCGCCAGGCTTGCCAGGCCAACCAGACCGTACCGGCCGCATCCGTCGCTGCTACCACGTGAAAATCTGACCCCGGCGCGCGGGTGAGGCGAACCACGTCGGACCACGTGCCGGCCCCGTTGTCCTTGGGTGGTGTATAACGGCGATAGAAAATCTCCCAATCGCCGTCTATCTGCTGGCTCCAGGCCACCCAAACATTGCCTTGGCCATCAACCGCCGCCGTCGGCCGCCACACATGCAAGCCCTCGCCGGTGACTTCTAGCGGTGGGTGCCAAACTTTGCCATCAAAACGTCGCAGCCAAATCTGATCGCCATTGCCCTTTGGCTCCAGTTCCTCGAAGTTGCCGGCCTTGACGCGTTCCATGACAATCTCGCGGCCCGGCTGATAGGCCACGTAAGCCAGCCAGATCGCCCCATCTTTGCCCTGGGCCGCGGCCGGATAATCATCCTCGGTTTCCGGCCCGGTCAGGCGCAAGGAGCCTTGCTCGCGCTCGACTTGTACTTGGTCGTCCAGAAAACGCTTGCTGGCGCCGACGGCAAGGTCAGCCAACTTGAAATGGAAGTCGCCGCGCTCGGTCGAGACGCGGACAGTGGCCGATTCGGGCGCGTCCAGGCGGACGCGGATTCGTGGCCGGATCACCACGTCACGCATGTTCTGTTTGCCCATCACCGAACGCGCCTGGAAACGATTGTCTTTGCTCTTACTGCGCGCATTGCGGGTATAGCTCTCCAGATCCAGGATGCGCCCTTCCGAGACGGACAGGGAGCCGTCCCATTTGGTGAATTGGGTGTCTTTCAATCCGGGACGGATCTCCAAACTGACCATCCGCTCTGGCATGGGCAGAGGGTTAACGATGGGACGTTTTCTTTGACCGGATTGTTCCGACGGCGGCTCTGCTTTTTTCGATGTTTGGCCACCGCTAAGGGCGACGACCCCAAAGACAACTACGGCTGCTCCAGCCATCAGGGAATTTAATCTACGGCGACGAGTCATGACGCCATCCTCCCAGCAAAGATTGTGTTGCTACGCGCAGAGAAAAGCGCGCTTATCCTAAACCGATGCCGTCCGATCGTCAACAAAAAAGCAAAAGGGGAACCTGCCTGCCGCCGGATTGGGGATTTGGGCGAGCGGGGGGTTCACACCCCCCGCTCGCCCGCGGTTTGTGTCCGTGTCCTTCGCATGGTTGGCAGATTCAACGCTTGGCGGCGTCAGCGGTCTGGGCCTTGCTCTTTTTCGTCTTTTCCTCGAACTGCTGTGCTTCGGCGGTGCTGATGAGGCCATCGCCGTCGGTGTCGAGCTTGCGAAAGTCTTCGTCGCGGCCGAGAAACTCGCGTGGAGAAATGTCGCCGTCCTGATTGCGGTCCATTTTCTGAAACCACAACGGTACGGACCTGGACTTCCCGGCGAAGTTTACTCGGCGCGATTGGCCCGGCACAACGCGGATTCGCCGCGGGTTCTGGCTGGCTGATACATCCAGGCGGCGCGGAATGGCCTGCTGTGTCAGGCCGTCCTCCCTCCCGACGAGCGGTTGCATCCGCGCCCAAGCTGTCCGCAGTTCACGCAACGACAAACGCCCGTCGCCGTCCTTATCGAGCACCTCGAACAGGCTGCGGCCCTCGTCGGTGAAGGTCAACGGGATACGGCAGCCGGCCCCTTCCGATTGCATGTCCAGATAAGCCTTGAGTTCCTGCTGTGTCATCTTGCCGTCGCTATTGCGATCAACCAGGTCGAAAATTTCACCAAGGAACCGAGCACTCATGGCCTGCTTGCGATCGACGACGCCTTTTTTGCCGACGTCGGCTTCTCGAAACCGCTGCTCAAAGAATTGCCGGGAGAAATTCCCGAATTGCTGATCGGACGCGGAGACAGCGATGTGGGCATCGCCCCAGGTGAACGCCACGGTGGAAGGACCGCGGCGTTTTACCTTGGCAGCCAGCGGCATGGAGCGCTGGTGGGGATTGAAAACCGCGACCCGAACGGCCCCCAGAGACGATACACCGAGTTTCCACAGCAGACCGGCGATTGGGGCCCCTTGCGATATGCTGCCGGCGCCAACAAGCAACTCCAGATCAGCGTCACGGCGGAAGAAAGCGGTGAACTCCTTGGCATCGAGTTGGCCGTCGTGGTTGGCGTCGAGCTTGTCGAACAACGGCTTATCGAGTCCAATCTCTTTTTGGCTCAGCTTGCCGTTCTTGTTTTTGTCGTAGTGGACCAGCACTTGGCGGCTCAGGTTATTCACCTTTTCCGACTTGATTTCGAGAAATCCTATGTCGGCGTTCGGGCTGGCCTGTCCGCCGTTGAAAGGACGGCCAAAGGGGCTGTTATTCTCGCCGCCCGGCATCAACTCCTCCGCCGTGAGCATCTCGTCCTCATCCAGGTCGAAACGCAGCAGGGCTGTCTCTGCCTGTGCCATTTCTTGGGCTGACAGTTTGCCGTCCTGGTTGCTGTCGAGGCGCTTGTAGAACGTGTTTGTTACTGCGTCGGCAGTAGCGCGATTATTGGAGCTGAAGAACTGCACCGGCGCCAAGCCGCCGCGGCGATAAAACTCTTTGAACTCGGCAAGGCTGACCTTGCCGTCCTTGTTGGTATCGAACTGACCCATCTGGCCCTTCGATCCCTGATAGTTAAAGCCGATCGCGCCTTGGAAATGGAATTGCAAGAACTGGATGCTGGGAGCGCGTTCGGTCTCGGCTTTGTCCAGAACGCCGTCTCCGTTGGTGTCCAGGTAGGCATAGAGTTTTTGCAGATAAGCGTCCCAGGGGGCGCGATAGGGCTGGCCATTGTTGCGCAGGTGCAGGCGCAACAGCACGGGCCGATCGCTGGCCAGGAAGACGAAATCGAGATAATCGATCGGTTCGCCAAACCGCGGCTTGCCTTCGGCGGCGTCGGCGGCCTGTGCCGTGGAGGCCGGCTTGGCCTCTCCCAGATCGTCCCCGGCCGGCAGAGACGACGCCAGGCCGACAAGCAGGACGGCGGCGGCAAAGCAATGGCCTTTCATAACAACACCTCCCGAATCGGCTTGGAACCGGCGTCGGCAATGCGGATGGGCCGGCCGACGTTGGACATGTTCTGTTTGGTTGGATCGACGCCGACGGCCTTGGCCACGGTGGCCAAGAAGTCCGGCACATTGACAGGATTTTCCGTGACGCTCATGCCGTCGGGGCTGGTCTTGCCGTAGACTGTGCCGCCCTTGATGCCGCCGCCGCAGAGCACGGTACTCCAGGCGTTGGGGAAGTGATCGCGGCCAGCTTGTGGATTGATCCGCGGCGTCCGCCCGAACTCGCCCATCCACACTACCAGCGTCGTCTCCAAAAGACCGCGCTGCTCCAGATCTTCCAGCAAGGTCGCCCAGGCCGGATCGAGCACTTCACACAGCTTCTTGACCTGCTCGAAATTTTGTTGGTGCGTGTCCCAGGCGACTTGCGCGCCTGGGACGCTGCTGAGCGTGACCTCGACGAAAGGAACGCCGCGCTCGACCAGCCGCCGCGCTAACAAGCAGCCTTGGCCGAACAGGTTGCGGCCATAGCGGTCACGCAGCTTGGGCGGTTCGTCTTTCAGATCGAAAGCCTTGCTCGCCGCTGTGCGCATCAGCCGTACCGCCCGCTCATACGCCGATTGATGGCTCAGCGCCGGGACGCCCGGATGCTGGGCCACAAACTCGCGCTGCATCTCGCGCAACAAAGTGAGGCGCGAGTTGACTTGTTCGGGTTTGACCTCGTTGGGCGCTTGCAGATCTTCGACCTTGAGGGCGTTGTCGAAGTCGTTCTGGGGTTGGCCGAAACCATAACCCTGATTGCCGACAATCAGCGGCGCATACTCCGGTCCCAGGAACCCCGGCGTAAAGGCGGCAGGACTGAGAAACGTTGCCGGCGCGATGCTGACGTAATTGGGCAGCGCCGCCCGTTCATCGCCGAGTTCCTTCGATAGCGTGGCGCCGATCGGCGGATATTGCACCGGCCCCTGAGCGCGGTAGCCGGTGCGCAGATAATACGTTGCCAGGCCGTGATCGCCCTCTTTGGTGGACATGGAGCGAAGGATGGCCAGGTGTTTGGCTTTCGTAGCCAGGCGCGGCAGATGTTCGCTGAACCTCATGCCGGGGACTGTGGTGGCGATTTCCTTGAAAGGTCCGCCGTTGGCGTGGCCGGGCTTTAAATCGAAAGTGTCCATCTGGCTGGGGCCGCCGTTCATCCACAAGAGGATGCAGGCGCGTTTGCGTTCGGGACTGGCGGCCGCGGCCGCCGCCAGGTTTTCCAGCCAACCCGACATCGAGGCGCCCAGCACGCCCGCCGCCGACAAACGAAGCCATTCCCGCCGCGTCAAATGCCAATCGAAATAAGACATGGGAGATCTCCTTAGTTTGGTGAGCGGGGAGGTGTTAACCCCCCGGTGTTATTAGTTTGGTGAGCGGGGGGTGTTAACCCCCCGGTGTTCTACCTGGGTTGTTCTACCGGGGGGTTCACACCCCCCGCTCGCCGTTGTTCAATGATTCAAGAAAAATTCCGGACTGTTAAGCAGGGCCCAGAACACGTCGCTCAGGGCCGCTTTGGGGTCTTTGACCGCTCCGCCTGTTTCGACGTAGCGGCGATGTTTGGCCAGTTCGTCCGGTCGCGGTTTACGCGCCAGCGCGGCCAGATACAGGGTCTCGATGCGGCCCTCCGTGTCGAGGAAGGGCGCGTTGATTACGGAAGCCAGGAATTGGCTGCGCTCGGGATGCGTGGCCTCAGCGATGAGCCGATTGTTCATCAGCGCCAGCGCCTGCGGGATCGACGTTTGATATTCCGTCCGCTGGTCTTGGCTGACGAACTTGTCCTGGAAGCTCATTTGCGACGGATCGAAAACGTTCCGCCGCTGATTGGCAGTCAGGCTGGGCACGCCGATCGCCAATGACAAACTCGCCAGCAGTTGATCCTGTGACAAGCCCTTGACCGGCATGTAAGCAAACAGGCGCAGGTCCGGCGGCGTTGCCGAGGGGTGAGTGCTGGAGAGCTGATAAGTTTTGCTCAGGGTGATGGCCCGAATCAGAAAACGAAAATCAAAGCCGTGGCGAACGAACTGATGGGCCAACTCATCGAGCAATTCGGGGTGAGAGGGCTGATTTTCGTCGTTGAGGTCGTCCACCGGCTCCACGATGCCAATACCGAAGAAGTGCGCCCACAAGCGATTGACTGCGGCACGGGCGAAATAGGGATTATTGGGGTCGGTCATCCAGTCGGCGAGGGTGTTACGGGCGCTGACTTTGTAGCGCCATTGCGGCTCCTTGCCGTCGAGGAAACGTGCCTGAGCGACGCGCTCGGTGCCGGGGATGGCCAGTTCACGGCGGTCGGAAACTTCACTCAGCGGCGAAAAAATACCCTGTCCCTGCGAGTGAATGCCGCCGAAGAATGCGGCCTGTCCCCAGAACTGCTCGCGCGTCCAGCGGCTGAACGGATGATTGTGGCACTGGGCGCACTCCAGGCGGATGCCGAGGAACAGCCGGGTCGTACTCGCCGCCAGGTTCTCTGGCTTGCCCTGTTTAGACGAATAGAACGCCAAAGGCGACGGCTCGTCCTGCTGGAAGACAGCGAATACACCGCGGCGATCGCCGGGCATGGGCACAGTGAGCAGTTCGCGCACCATTTGGTCGTAGGGTACGTTGTCGGTGAACTGTTTGCGCAGCCAGCGCTCGATCAGATTGCTGAGGAAGCGCTGCTGAAAATCGGCCTTGGCCTCTGGCAAGAGCAGATCGCGCCAAATGTTGGCGAAATGGCTGATGTAGCCGGGACTGTCGAGCAAGCGTTCGATGGCCTGCTCGCGTTTGTCCGAGGTGGGATCGTCGAGAAAGCGCCGTGCCTCAGACGCCGAAGGAATACGGCCAATAACATCGAGTGACAGACGGCGCAGGAAGGTGCCGTCATCGGCGAGCGGCGCCGGCGTCACCTTATTGGCCGCCCAGCGCGCCGCAATGAGTTGATCGATCTTGGCGGCCAAAGCACGTGCGTCGGCGCGTGTTCCTGACTCCGCCCAGACCGGCCCTGCCAGCCCAGCGGCCGTCAGCGCCGCAATCCACAATCGAAGATGGGCCATGTCGTTTACCTCCACGCGGGAAATACAGATCCGTCACGCCCTCTTGCTCCGTTGTTTTTGTTGCTTGCCCTTGTATTCTGGCTCCTTGCCAATGGTGCGTCCGATTGTGCTCAAATCGGCGGCGACTAGGGGCGTCAGTGTTGTCCCCAGTCCGATTCGCCCCGCCATCCACCATCGGAATGGAAATATGATGAAGGCCCTCCGAGAAAGAGCAAGCTCTCCAAACGCTACCGTTGGTTGGTTCGATTATTGTCCTCGGATAATCCGCTGGACCGCTTCGCTGCGCTCATCGACGAATACGATCAGATCGCCGCCCCGGCGTCCGATGTAATCCCGCGGGCCATAATGGATGCGCCAGAGGCGGCCTGTGGGCGATGTTTCTTCTGTGATAGACACCAAGGAATTCGCCGGCTCCGTGCCATGTGCGAGGGCGGCTTCGTTGGCCAAGGCCAAAGCGCGGGCAACCGACATGACCAGATGATCTTGCTGCATTTCTTCGAGAGTGATTGCCGGCATGGAGTCCTCCGCCGATAGAATAGGCGTCTGGGTCAGGTAATCTTTAACACTGCTTTTGTCTGGACAATCCTTTCCACCTGTCCATTCTTGCGGATGCGATAAATCCATTCAAGGGTGATAACATATTCGCCCTCGTAATCGGGATGATCCAGGTCCGGATCATCACGCACGGCGCGAATGTCAGTCAGGCTCGGTTCTTGCTGGAACTCCACTCCCAGGTTGGGATGCGTGTGGAAGGTAGCCACGATCAACCGACCGCTCCGAATGCCGCCCGGATGCGGTGGGACCACAATTTGGTTTTGCATTCCGCTCGGCCAGCGCTCGACCGTGAGCAATCCATCGGCGTCGCGTAAGACGAACCCACCCTCCTCATGAGCGGCGGCTGTTCCTGCTTGTGACTCTTGCCAAGCGTGGAGGAACTGTCCACGAACTCTCTCGTCATCAAGAACGCCCACAAACATCCCTCCACTATGTACAGCTGCACGGTAAACACAAAGAGGATAAAGTCCCTCCAGTAAACGTTAATTTTGCTCTCCCCAAGTGGAGCTTGAGCTAGGCAAAGTTACTTTTGCCCTTCTTTCTTCGCTGTCGGGGCGTGCGGCGAGGCGGCCGGCCAGCGCTTGATCGTCTTATCGGTGCTGCCGGTGAACAGCGCCTGGCTGTCCGGAGCAAAACATAAACAAGTGACGGCGTCATCATGACCGCGCAGCAGCGTCCGTTGGGTGGCGGCGGCCGGATCGAGGATGCGCGCGGTCTGGTCCTGACCGCCACAGGCGAGCATGCTGCCGCGCGGCGAGAACGCCACCGCCAGTACGCTGTCGATGAGTTGGAAGGAACCCACTTGCCGGTTCGCCGTTATGTCCCACAGACGCGCTGTCTTGTCCTCACTGCCCGACGCCAGGATGCGGCCGTCCGGCGCGAACGCCAACGAGCGTACGGCGTCCTCGTGGCCTTTGAGCGTCTGCCGCGCTTCCTTGGTTTTCATCGGGTCGCTCACGTCCCATAGCCGGAGGACGCGGTCGGCGCCGGCCGTCGCCAGCATTTTGCCGTCCGGACGGAAAGCCACGGCGCGCACGCCGCCGCGATGGCCCTTGAGCACGGCCAACAATTGGCGACTCGCTACGTCCCACAGACATACCGTCTTGTCATAGCTGCCCGAAGCCAGCAGCTTGCCGTCCGGGCTGAAAGCGACGCTGAAGACCCAGTTCTTATGTCCTGTGAGCGCGGCCAACGCCTTGCCCGTTGTCACATCCCACAGTTTGACGGTGTGATCGAAACTGGCCGAGGCCAACATCTTGCCATCCGGCGAAAAAGCCACCTGAGGCACCATATCGTCGTGCCCTTCCAGCAGGCGGATCGGCTGTCCGTTGGCGGCATCGAGGAGCTTGATGATCTTCTCTTCGCCGCTGACTGCCAAAATCTTGCCGTCCGGCGAGCAAGCGATGGACCAGAGGGGAAAGAGGTTTTCCGACCGATGCAGGCGTGCTTGCAGGGTAGTCCGCTCTTTGCCGGTGGCTACGTCCCAGACCTTAATGGTCTTATCAAAGCTGCCCGAAACCAACGTCTTGCCGTCCGGACTGAACGCTGCGGCGTAAAGATTGTCGGTATGTCCTTCGAAGACCACGAGGTTTTCGCCACTGGCCACGTCCCACAACCGCAGCGTGCGATCGTTGCTGGCGGTGGCCAGGGTTTTGCCATCGGGCGCAAACGTGGCGACGTTGACCTGCCCGTCATGGCCCGTCAACGTCCGTAACTCTTCACCACGGGCGGCATCCCACAGTTTGACGGTGTTGTCGTGGCTGGCCGTGGCCAGGAGCTTGCCATCCGGCGAAATAGCGACGCCTTCGACCCAGTTGGTGTGTCCCCGGAGCGTTCGCAATTCCTGGCCAGTCTTCACGTCCCACAGCTTGGCCGTATGGTCCCTGCTGCCAGAGAGAAAAAATTTGCCATCGGGTGAGACAGCCACGCACAGCACCCAATCGCGATGCCCTTTTAGGGTCCGCAATTCCATGCCGCTGGCCGCGTCCCACAGCCGAAGCGTGTGATCCAGGCCGGCACTAATGATGGTCTGGCCGTCCGGGGTGAAGACGATGCAGTTGACCCTGTCGGTGTGGCCGTGCAAGACGCGGCGGACAGCCAAGGTCTTGGGATCACGCAGCTTGATGGTGCGATCGAAGTCGCCGCTGGCCAGCGTCTTGCCATCGGGAGAAAAAGCGACGCGACGAATCGGTTTCTCTTCACGCACGGAAGCAAGTTCTTGTCCGGTGGCGAGGTCCCACAAAAGCAGGTCGCCGGGTTGCTCACCGGAACCGCCGCTGCCGACGGCAAGGAATCGGCCATCCGGCGAGACGGCCACGGACCAGATCTGGCCGCCGCCCCCTTCTAGCGACCTGGGTTGCGCTCGGATCGTCACCGGCTCTTGCGCTGCACCGCTTGGGACGGACGCCTGGCCCGCTGTCTGGGGCTGAGCTGCTCCCAAAGCCAGCACCGGTGCAACCCATGCGACGAGGAGTAGGACTACTTGATCCAAATACGGCTTGATTCTGCGCCCAATCACGATCGATCTCCGCTTGCAGGGACACAGCCGCCCTAACTCCGTTCGTAAAGTGCAGCAAGATCCGATAGATAGACGATCCTGACCCCTCCGTATAACCTCAGCGCCGATCCTTGCTGGGCGAAGCGGAGTTGCGTGAGGAACTTCTCGGGGCGCTCACGCAACCCCGCTCGCCTAAAAAACTGTCAGGCGGTCAGCCTCCCCCAGGAAGGGAGGGCGTTTTGCCCACCAACTCTTACGGTCGCGGCCTCGTTTGCTCGGTTACGCTTGGCCGAATTCGGGCATTCGGCCTTCGCAGACATCGCGCTCCCATTCATCGAGCAACGGCCAACTGGTGGCACAAGTGCCGAAGTCGGCCATCGATTGATATTGCGTCAGACGGTTGATGGCTTTCTGGATAATACGTGGATCGCGGCGAAAGACAGGGCCGTGGCTGGGCAGCAGAAATTCGGCGTCATCACGCAGGATACGCTTAAGGGAATCGATGAAATGCGGCAAGTTCGAGCCGTGATGAGCATCGATGACGCCGACGCAGCTGTCCTTGTAGATGTTGTCGCCGCTAAACAGCAGGTTGCCCATCTTGAAGCTGAGATGTCCGGGCGTGTGGCCGGGCGTGTGCCAGACCTTCAAGCGCAGGTCGCCGACGGCGATGGTATCGCCTTCATTGAGGAGAATGTCGATCTTGCAAGGCGTCAACGGCAGCTCAATGCCCTGGGCCTTGATCGAGGCGTAGGTCTGCACTTCGTCGGCCGACTCCAACGGGGCGACGCTGAGCGGATGAGCGGCCGTCTTGGTCTTGAGGATCTCCTTGGCGCGGGCCAGCCCCTGGATATGATCGGCGTCGGCGTGCGTGGCGATAATCATCTTGCAGGTAGACAGGTTGAAATCCATGCGGCGGATCAGCTCAATGATTTCCTCGACCGTATCGAGATAGCCGATGTCGATGAGCAGAAACTCGTTGCCGCCGTCAAGAAGATAGACATTGACCCCCAGGCGGCGGCCGGCCTGATAATTCATCTCGATCACTCGAGGAAACAGATATTTCCGCTCCAACATGATATGCTGTCCCTGCAATCGGAGAAACTCACTTTCATCATCATAGGAACATCGGGGAGAAATTCAAGCGTGTACAGGAAGCCCTCGTTGTTCTCGTTCCCACGCGGAGCGTGGGAAAGTGGGAACGTGGGAACGCGGCGGCAGATTTTTTCGGGAAAATGGTTGCAACCGTGTCTTTCGCGGGCGTATGATCGGTCGAGGCTCCCCGACATCGTCAAAGATCCGGCGGCGCACGTTCGTCTGATCCAGCTCGCTCCAGACTTGAGCCCGTCGAACTAGAATCGCATCTGTCATACCCGCATACCGAGCACGCCGCATACCGAGCCGAGCACGCCGCGCCAGCAAGTGCGGAGGAAGCGATGAGCACTTGCTGGCGCGGCGTGCTCGGAAAAAACGTCGTTGCATTCTACAGCCAAACTTTCTACACTATTTCTAAGTGTTCGTGCCTTTGCCCGGAAGGGATGTCGCCCTCTAACAGCTAACAGCCGACCATGATGCACCCACTGCTTCTCGTTCTGCTGGACTTATTTCTCCTTGCCGGAGACGGTTCCTAGGCGCGCCATCCAGCCGACGTTTTTCTCGCTTGCTGAAGACAGCCCTAGGAGCAAAAAATCCTGGGGCTTTTTTGTTTGCCCGGAGCTAGACCATGAACGACCGCCTCATCATTTTCGACACCACCCTCCGCGACGGCGAGCAGTCGCCGGGCGCCAGCATGAACCTGGCCGAAAAACTGCAAGTGGCCCACGCTTTGAAAGATCTGGGCGTCGATGTCATCGAGGCCGGCTTTCCCATCGCTTCGCCGGGTGACTTCGAAGCCGTGCAGGCCATCGCTCGAGAAGTGCGTGGCCCGGTCATTTGCGGCCTGGCGCGCTGCAATGCCGCCGACATCGACCGCGCCGGCGAAGCGCTGCGCGACTGTCCGCGCCGCCGCATCCACGTCTTCCTTGCCACCAGCGCCATCCACCGCCAGTTCAAGCTCAAGATGGCCAAGGAAGAAATCATCCGCCGCTCTATCGATGGCATCAAACGGGCCCGCCAATACACCGAGGACGTGGAATTCTCACCGGAAGACGCCGCCCGCACCGAGTTGGATTTTCTCGTGGAAGTCGTCGAGGCAGCCATCGACGCGGGTGCCACCACGGTGAACATCCCCGATACCGTCGGCTACGCCGTGCCCAGCCAGTATGCGGCCACCATCGCCCATCTGAAAAAACACGTCCGCAACATCGACAAGGCCATCATCAGCGTCCATTGCCACGACGACCTGGGCATGGCCGTGGCCAACAGTCTCGCTGCCGTCATGGAAGGTGCGCGTCAGGTGGAATGCACCATCAACGGCATCGGCGAGCGGGCCGGCAACTGCGCCCTCGAAGAGGTGGTCATGGCTGTGCGGACACGGCAGGATTATTTCCAACTGACCACCAACATCAATACCAAGAAGCTGTATCCGACCAGCCGGCTTGTCTCGCATGTCACCGGCATTCAAGTGCAGCGCAACAAGGCCATCGTCGGCCAAAACGCCTTCGCCCATGAGGCAGGCATCCATCAAGACGGTCTGCTTAAAGAGCGTACCACCTACGAGATTATGAACCCGGAGGACATCGGCGTGCCGCAGACGGAGTTGGTGCTGGGCAAACACTCCGGCCGACATGCGCTGCGCCAGCGGGTCCTCGACCTCGGCTACCACTTGACCGAAGAGCAGCTGCAAAAAGTGTTCGACGGCTTTAAAGCATTAGCGGATCGCAAAAAAGTTATTTACGACGCCGACGTGGAAGCGCTGGCCGAAGCCCAGATCCATAGCGGGCCAGCCCTGTGGACGCTGGAGGCGGTCAGCTGCAACGCTGGTTCGGCCACTATCCCGTCGGCGGCGGTGTGCCTGTGGCACCAAGACGGCACCATCGTCCGCCAGGCCAGCCTCGGCGACGGCCCCGTCGATGCCGTGTTCAAGGCCATCGAGCACATCACCGGCATTGAGGTGAAGCTGCGCGATTACCGGGTCCGCAGCGTCACGGTCGGCGAGGACGCCCAGGGCGAGGCCCATATCGAAGCTGAGTACAATGGCCGCATCATCAACGGCCGGGCCGTCAGCACCGACATCATCGAAGCCAGTGCTTTGGCGTTTTTACAAGTCATCAACCGCATCGCCCTTCGCATGGCGGCCGAGCAACGCATCCATTCGACCGAGGCCCCGCCACGCGAACCGGCGGCAGCGAGCTGATCTCAGGGAAGCGACGCTGCGGAGACGCCTCGCTTCCCAGGCCCTCTTTGGCCCCCTTTTCAGGAAGGTACTCGCATGCAGATCTTCCGCTCTGCGACGCTTGTTGTCGAGCGCGATCCCGAAGGCGCCCTGGCCCTCATTCTCGATGTGCCCGATCGCAGCGTCAACGTCGTGAACTGCCAGGTGATGGCCGATCTCGACGCCGCTCTCGATAGCGTGGCGGCCAGCAAAGCGCCGCTCTTGGTCGTCCGCAGCGGCAAAAAAAGCGGCTTCATCGCCGGTGCCGATTTACAGGAATTGGTCCGCATTCCGGACGCCGCCAGCGCCGAAGCCTTTTCGGCCCGCGGCCAGCAGCTGTTCGCCAAACTGGCCGCCGTACCCATGCCGACGATCGCGGCCATCAGTGGAGTATGCCTGGGCGGCGGACTGGAACTGGCCCTGGCCTGCGACTATCGCTTGGTCTTTGACAAACCCAGCACCCAGCTGGGACTGCCGGAAGTAGAACTGGGCTTGCTCCCCGCCTGGGGAGGCACGCAGCGCTTGCCGCGCCTCGTCGGTCTGGAACGAGCGCTGCGCATGATTCTTGACCGCAAACGCCTGAATGCCGCTGAGGCTTTTCGCTGGGGCCTGGCTGATGGACTTGCCGCCACAGAAAGCGAGCTGCGCGAGCAGTTCGCCTGTTTGGCCGCTCGCGCGGTCGGCCAAGGCAAACGCCGCCTCCCTTCCTCTTTCCTCTTCAGCGGGAGATGGCGGGGGCCGCTGCGGACGTGGCGGCAACGCCTCTTGGAATCAACGCCGCTGGGCCGCCGCCTGCTTTTCCAAGCCACACAACGGCACATGCGCCGCCGGTTGCCCGACGACATGCCCGCGCCCTTTGAGGCGCTGGAAGCGGTTCGCACCGGCGTCTACCACGGCATGGCCGCGGGGCTGGCCTACGAGCGCAGCGCGGCTGGACGCCTCGCCGGCAGCATGGCCTGCCGCAATCTCATCCAGTTGTTCTTCCAGACCCAAAAGAGCGAAAAGCTCCCGGAAGAGCTGCGCGGCGTCCCACCGGCAGAAGTCCACCGCGTCGGCGTCGTCGGCGCCGGGACAATGGGCGCCGGCATCGCCCAGCTGGCCGCCTTCAAAGGCTGCAAAGTCGTCGTTCAGGAGGTCAACCAGGCGGCGCTCGATGCCGGCCTGGAACGCATCGAGGGGCTATTTCGCAAGGCCGTCGAACGCCGCCTGTTGACCGAGCCGGAAGCGCTTGAACGCCTGGCTGCCATCCAGGGCACCCTCCAATGGGACGGCTTCGACAGTGTAGATGTCGTCGTCGAAGCAGCCCTGGAAAATCTCGACGCCAAGAAAGCCGTCTTCCGCGAACTGGAAGCCCGCACCCGGCCAGACACAGTGCTGGCCACCAACACCTCGTCGCTGCCGGTTGAGCGCCTTCAAGAAGACCTCAAACACCCCGAGCGTGTCGCTGGCATGCATTTTTTCAACCCCGTCCACAAGATGCCGCTCGTCGAAGTCGCTCGTGCGCCGGCGTCCAGTGCTTCGGCCCTGGCCACTCTGATGCACTGGGCCGTTCGCCTGGGGAAGACGCCGGTACTGGTTCGCGACAGCCCCGGCTTCGCCGTCAACCGCGTCCTCACCCCGTACCTCAATGAGGCAGTCCTTCTTGTTACGGAGGGCTGGGCGATCGAACACGTGGACCGTGTCATGAAGCGGTTTGGCATGCCAATGGGGCCGTTGGAATTGCTCGATCAGATCGGCCTGGATGTCGCCGCTCACGTGGCGCAGGCGATGCAGCCGGTCTTGGCCGGACGTTTGGGGCCGAATGCGGCCTTCGAGAAGATGTACCGCGCCGGCCTGCTGGGCCAAAAGAGCGGGCGGGGGTTTTATCTGTATGGCGGCCGGAAACCGAAAGGCAATGTGCAAGCCCAACAACTTCTAAGGTCCGAAAAATCTGCCATGTCTTCTCCGGCGCTGCCCGCGGCGGCGCGGGCGGTGGAGGGCCGCGAACGAATGGTGTTGCTGATGGTGAACGAGGCGGCATTGGGGTTGAGCGAGCAGGTGACGGCGAACGCCGAGGCGCTCAATTTGGCGCTGGTGCTGGGCGCCGGCTGGGCGCCGCATCGCGGCGGCCCGCTGCGCTACGCCGACGACCGCGGCCTGGCCGACATCGTGCAGTCTCTAACCGCCTTGGCGGCGCGCTACGGCCGACGTTTCGAGCCGTGCAGTGAACTGAAACACCGCGCCGAAGCGAACAAACCATTCACCCAACCTCTCCATGCATTGGTGTGAAGCAAGGGACAGCCGACCCTAACCGCGTCTGGGCGCTTGCGATTCCGAGGGTTCAATACACCTTGAGGATCGGTACGACACGGGTTTGCGGAGCGCCGCCGGTGACGTGGACTTGTCGTCGGCCATCGATGAACACGTTGACCTCGCTACGCACGCCGAACTCCGGCAGATAGATGCCCGGTTCGATCGAGAAACAGGTGCGCGGCAGCACGTGTCGTTCTTCGTGGGTCTCCAGATTGTCCATGTTGGCGCCATTGCCGTGCGTCTCTTGGCCGATGGAATGGCCGGTGCGGTGGCAGAAAGCGGCGCCATAGCCAGCTTGTTCAATCACGTCGCGCGCCGCCTGATCCACCTCCCAACCGCGTAACGTTGAGCCCTCGGCAAACGCGGAGCGGACCTTGTTGATGGCCGCGTCCCGTGCATGGGCGACGATCTGAAAAATGCGCTCATACGTGTCGGGGACTTCGACACCGACGAAGCCGGTCCATGTCAAATCACTGTACACGGCACGTGGTTTGTCCAACTTGGCCCACAGGTCAATGAGGACGAAATCGCCTTGGCGGATGGGACTATCGCTGTTGGGGCCAGGGGCGTAGTGGGGATCGCCGCTGTGCGAGCCGACGCCGACGATGGGCGGATGATCGGTGATGAGTCCGTGGGCGGCAAAGTGATCGAGAATGCGCTGTTGCACTTCCGTCTCGCGCACGGAACCTGTGTTGCGGACGCGCTCGGCGATGAAAGCGAAGGCGACATCATAGGCCGAGCGTGTGTGCTTGGCTGCCTCCAGATGCATGGCCCACTGCTCGTCATCCCAACATGCCTCAAATTGCTGGATCAAATCGCCGGAAGAGACGATCTCGACGCCAAACGAGCGCACCAATTCGATGGTGCCGGCATCCACGCGCGAGACGTAGGGATTGGCGTTGCGCGGCACGTATTCCATCGCTACCCGCTGACAGCCCGTTAGCAGTGAAGCAACACCGGCTTCCAACTCCTGCCAGCGCAGATAGCGCTGGGCAGGGCCGGGGACGCTATCGAGGGCGTGCGGCTCGATTTGATGCACCAGTTTGCGCGGCTCGCCATTGGCCGGCACGAAATAGAACCAGCGACGCGACAGGATGGCGTCCGAAGGGATGTCAAGCACGCGGCGGGCCAGCACGTTGAGGCCGCGGAAATCATACAACAGCCAGCCATCCAGCTTTGCCGCTTGCAGGGCCGATTGCACGGAGGAGAGATCGAACATAGCGGGGGCCTTTTTCGTCAGGAATCGTGCTTGGAAAGGAGGAAAGCGCCTTTGATGAACACCAAGGGATGATCTTCACACACAGCGAAATCAACCACGAGCGGACGAACGACGATTCTACGAACTTGCAACCGCAGCCGGGGAACAGATCACTTCTCAGCGGGGGCCATTATCTTCCGGTTCAGGCATTGTTTGGGCATTCTTTTGTTTGCACTTGTTCATTTCTTCGCGCTGCGATCTTGCTCCTTTGTGTCTTCCACCGGCTCGATTATACTCCGAACTGGATGGCCTAGAAATCTCTTTGCCAAGTTTTCGCGGCCTCGTCTCTCTTACACTTTTCGCTTGAATGCCACCAGGCCCAGCGGCGGCACGGTGATGGTGAGCATGTAATCGCGGCCGTGGCAGGGCACCGGCACAGCGGCGGTCCCTCCAAAATTGCCTTGGCCGCTGCCGCCGTATAACGGCGCATCGCTGTTGAGCACCTCTTGCCAGAAGCCGCCCTGCGGCACGCCGATCTGATAATTATGCCGTGGCACCGGCGTGAAATTGCAGACGATGGCCAGAGTGTCGTTGGGCGAACGGCTTTTGCGCAACAGACTAAGGATGCTGGTCTCGGCGTCGCAGCAATCGATCCACTCGAAGCCAGCTGGGTCGCAATCGAGGACGTGCATGGCCGGCTCGCCGCGATAGAATGTGTTCAGATCGCGCACCCAGCGTTGCAAGCCGCGGTGCAGCGGGTTTTGTAACAAGTGCCAATCCAGACTGGCGTCGAAATTCCACTCGTTCCATTGGCCGAACTCGCCGCCCATGAAGAGCAGTTTCTTGCCCGGTTGAGCGTACATGTAGCCGAAGAGCAAGCGCAGGTTGGCGAATTTCTGCCATTCATCGCCGGGCATTTTCGACAAAAGCGATCTTTTGCCATGAACCACTTCGTCATGCGACAATGGCAGCACAAAATTCTCGCTAAAAGCGTACATCAGGCGGAACGTCAGCTGGTTGTAGTGATATTTGCGATGGACCGGATCATGAGACATGAAATCGAGGGTGTCGTGCATCCAGCCCATGTCCCATTTGTAGCCGAAGCCCAGTCCACCCAGGTAAGTCGGCCGCGAGACCTGCGGCCAGGAAGTGGATTCCTCGGCGATGGTGATGACATCGGGATATTCCCCATAGATGCGCTCATTGAGGCGGCGGAGAAAAGCGATGGCTTGCAGGTTCTCGCGGCCGCCGAATTCGTTGGGCGTCCATTCGCCCTCTTTGCGCGAATAATCGAGATAGAGCATGGAAGCGACGGCATCGACACGCAGGCCATCGATGTGGTATTTGTCCAGCCAAAAGAGGGCGTTGCCAATGAGGAAATTGCTGACTTCCCGACGGCCGTAGTTGAAGATGAAAGTCCCCCAATCGGGATGTTCGCCCTGGCGCGGATCGGCGTGTTCGTACAGGTGCGTGCCGTCGAAGTAACCCAGACCGTGCTGGTCACGCGGAAAATGGGCCGGCACCCAATCGAAAAGGACGCCGATGCCGCGCTGGTGCAAGGTGTCGATGAGATACATCAGATCTTGCGGTGTGCCGAAACGGCTGGTCGGGGCGTAGTAACCCACCGTCTGATAGCCCCAGGAAGCGTCGAGCGGATGTTCCATCAACGGCAAAAACTCGACGTGGGTGTAGCCCATGTCGTACAGATAGTCGCCCAGCCAGTCTGCCGCCTCGCGGTAGGTCAGCCAGCGGTTGCCCTCTTCCGGCACGCGCCGCCAGGAACCGAGATGGACTTCATAAATGGACAGGGGGGCATTGAGGGCTTGGACGCGGCCGCGCCGGGCCATCCACTCCTGATCGTTCCATTTGTAGCCGGACAGGTCCCACACCTTTGAGGCGGTGCGTGGCCGAATTTCGGCGGCGAACCCGTAAGGGTCGGCTTTCTCCACCGAATAGTTGGAGAGACGCGACGTAATGGCGTACTTGTAAAGGGCGCCTTGGCCGACGCCGGGAATGAAGCACTCCCAAATGCCCGATGAACGTACCGAGTGCATCGGATGGACGCCGGGCTGCCAGTTGTTAAAGTCGCCGAGGACGGACACAGCGCGCGCATTGGGCGCCCACACGGCAAAATGCGTCCCAGCGACGCCGTTTTGCTCCGTCAAATGGGCGCCCAGTTTTTCATAGGCGCGATAGTGCGTACCTTCCGACCACAGGTAGATATCGAAATCGCTCAAAGTCGCGGTAATCACCGGATTGCCCTCTTGGGAACCTCAATAGAAATAATCGAAATCTTTCTCCGTCCGCACGCGCTTGCGCAAACGGAGAATATGGGCGATGGCGGCGTTGGGATCAAGGCGCACGAAGTTCCATTCGCCGTTCCACAGATAATGCGCTTCGGTCAGCAAGTCGTGGACCTGATAGGGTTCATCCGGCCGCAATCCCAATTCGCCAAGCGGCACGCGCACCCAGCCAGACTGTACATGATGAGGGTCCAGATTGACCACGATGAGAATCACGTTCGACAAATCCGGCGTGGATTTGCCGTAAAAGATAATGTGCTCGTTGTCGGTCTGATAGAAGCGCAAACGATCGTTAGCGTGGAGGGCTGGATTGTCGCGGCGGATGGCGTTGACACGGGCGATGAATTCGCGGAAGACGTTGGGCCGTTCCCAATCCCAATGGCGAATTTGATACTTTTCGGAGTCGAGATATTCTTCGCTGCCGGGTTTGACGGCCTGATACTGGCACGTCTCGAAAGGTGGGCCGTAGATGCCGTAGCTCGCTCCCAGCGTAGCGGCCAGCACCAGGCGAATGTAAAAAGCGGCCCGGCCGCCGTATTGCAGAAATTCCGAGAGAATGTCTGGCGTGTTGACAAACAGGTTCGGCCGCATGTACTCGCGCACCGCCGTTTGCGTCAGCTCCGTGAAATACTCGGTCAGTTCGTGCTTGGTGTTGCGCCAGGTGAAATAGGTGTACGATTGCGAAAAACCGAGCTTGGCGAGATGGCGCATCACCTTGGGCCGAGTGAACGCCTCGCTGAGGAAGATAGTATCTGGATAGCGCCGCTGGACCTCGGCGAGCAGCCATTCCCAGAAACGAAACGGTTTGGTGTGCGGATTGTCCACACGGAAAATGCGCACGCCATGTTCGCACCAAAAGAGCACGACCTCAAGGAGAGCTTGCCATAGGGCTTGCCAATCGGCGCATTCAAAATCGAGAGGATAAATATCCTGATATTTTTTGGGTGGGTTCTCGGCGTACTTGATGGTGCCGTCGGGCCGATGGCGGAACCATTCGGGATGCTCGCGCACCCAGGGATGATCCGGCGAGCACTGAAAGGCGATGTCGAGGGCGATCTCCAGGCCATGCTCGCGTGCTGCGGCCACAAGGTGCTCGAAATCCGCCAGCGTCCCCAGCTGTGGATGGACGGCCGTATGGCCCCCCTCCGCCGCCCCGATGCCCCACGGGCTGCCGGGATCGTCCGGTCCGGCCGTCAAACTGTTGTTCGGCCCTTTGCGGAAGCTGCGGCCAATCGGATGAATGGGCGGCAAGTAGAGAACATCGAAACCCATATCGCGGACATAGGGCAGCCGTTTCTCAACGTCCCGGAAAGTGCCGTGCCGTCCAGGCTCATCCGCACAGGAACGCGGGAACATTTCGTACCAGGCACCGAAGCGAGCGCGCTCTCGATCAACCGTGACGCGGAGGATGCGCGGATACATAAGGCCGCTGCTGCGATCGGCATAGCGCGACATGATTGTAGACAAGACCGGATCGAGGGCGGCGTTGATACGCGCCGCCATGTCATTGCCCTTGGTGATGGAGTCGGCCCACCAGCGCAGCCATTCGCCGTCTTCGGCCCGCGCGCCTTTGGCTGCCTGCATGATCAATTCGGCACCCTCTAGTAATTCACTGGCCACCTCGTGCTGCGCTTCCACTTTCTTGGCCAGATCGCGCCGCCAAGACGCAAAGCGATCGACCCAGGCTTGCAGTGTGTATTCGTAAACGCCCAGCGCCGTCACGGTGAAGCGGCCCGTCCAGCGGTCGTTGACGCCCGCCGCCATCGGCGCTTCTTTCCATTCGTTTTCCGCAGCATAGCGATAGCGCAGCACTGCGCTCAGGGCATCGTGACCGTCGGCGTATATATCGGCGTAGACGACGACTTCCTCGCCAATGGTGCGCTTGATGGGAAAGCGCCCGCCGTCAATCTCCGGCTCTACGCCCTCGATGACGACACGAGGCGGCAATCGATCGGGTAAAGAGTGTAGCGTTTTCTGCATCATTACAAACATACCTCTGGCCCGCGCAGGTTGCAGCCGCCCTGATTTTAGGGCCAATGATTTAGCACAAACGCCGTGCCGACGTTTTCGCTGCGCCCAGCGCCTGCCGAGTTAAATTAGCACGGAAAAATCTAGAAGACACGGAAAAAGACGACCAGGCACGAAGACAATGCGGCGATCATTCGAGATGATTGGTCAGAGGCGTGAGCGCCTGGCGAGCGGGGGCAGTTATGCCCCCGGTAGTACAACCGGGGGGTTCACACCCCCCGCTCGCCTCGCTGACGTACAACCGGGGGGTTCACACCCCCCGCTCGCCTGGTTCACACCCCCCGGTTGCCCCCGGTTGTGTCAATCTCTACCGCGTCTCGTATAACGCTCATCGTGTTACCTCTCCATTTGCCGTGGAAATCGCAGGGCCGCAAACCACGATCACGGCTCTTCCAAGTACGTATACCCTTCCATCCCCGATTCATAAAAGCGCAAGAGCTGCCGCGATTCCGTCAGCGAAATCTTGCCGGCACGCACAGCACGCTCGACATCCTTGCGCAGACGGGCCGTCAATTCGTCGGCGGAATATTGCACGTAAGCCAACACCTCGCGCACTGTATCGCCCTTAATGACCGTATCGACGTTCACTTCGCCGTCATCAAGGCTGACATGGACAGCGTTGGTATCGCCGAACAGGTTGTGCAGATCGCCAAGGATTTCCTGATAGGCCCCTAACAGGAACGCCCCCAGGTAGTACGGTTCACCGTTGAACGGGTGCAGCTGCAAGGTGTTGCGTACGTCGCGCAGGTCAATGAACTGGTCGATCTTGCCGTCGGAATCGCAGGTGATGTCGCCGAGAACGGCGCGGCGGCTGGGCATTTCGTTGAGGCGATGAATCGGCATGATCGGGAAGAGCTGCTTGATCGCCCAGCTGTCGGGCATGGACTGGAAGATGGAGAAATTGCAGAAATACGTATCGGACAACAGCGCCTCCAGACCTTGCAACTCTTCGGGAACATAATCCATCTCGCGGACGATCTTCAGCAACTTGCTGCACAAGGCCCAGAACAGCCGTTCCGACAAGGCGCGCATCTCGATGTCGAGCGCACCCAGGTTGAACATGTTGAGCGTTTCGTCTACCGCCTGTACGGCGTCATGATAGCTCTCCAGGATATTTTTCTTTTTCAGATCGCGATAGATGCCAAAGAGGTCGTTGATTTGTTGAGGGGCGTCGGCGGGTACTTCCGGCGGCACCTCGTAGCGGTCGAAGTGAGATACGCCCAACACGTCGAAAACGAGCAAGCTGTGGTAGGCCACGACGGCCCGGCCCGACTCGGAAACGATGGTCGGGTGCGGTACGCCAGCCTCGTCGCATACGCTCTTGACACGGAAGACCACGTCATTGGCGTATTCCTGGAGGGTGTAATTGACCGACGATTCGAAATCGGTTTGCGAGCCGTCGTAGTCGATGCCAAGTCCTCCGCCTACATCGAGGAAACGGACGCCGGCGCCGATGCGGTGGAGTTCGGCGTAAACGCGGGCCGCCTCTGTTAGCGCGTTCTTGATGGAGCGAATGTTGGTGATCTGGCTGCCCAGGTGGAAATGGACTAGTTGTAAACAGTCCGCCATGTCGCGCTGCTTGAGATATTCGACTGCTTCGAGTACTTCCGTCAGCGTCAGGCCGAACTTGGAACGATAGCCGGCGCTGGAGCGCCAACGGCCGGCCCCCCGCGCCGCCAATTTGACCCGCACGCCGATGGCCGGCCGAACCTGCAACTCTTCGGCGTGCCGGCAAATCGTTTCCAGCTCGGTGAATTTTTCGACCACTGGAATGATCTGCTTGCCGATCTTGCGGGCCAGCATGGTCATGCGGATGAATTCGTCGTCCTTGAAGCCGTTGCAGATGATCGGCGTGTCCAGGCCGTTGGTCAGCGCCAAGACGGCCAACAGCTCCGGCTTGGAGCCGGCTTCCAGGCCGAAGTGGAACGGTTTACCGAAATCGAGGATCTCTTCGACAACGTGGCGCTGCTGATTGACCTTGATGGGGTAAACGCAGCAGTAGCTGCCGCGATACTCGAACTCTTCCATCGCTCGCTGGAAAGCCTCGTGAATCTCGCCGACGCGATGGCGGAGGATGTCGGTGAAGCGCAACAGGATCGGCAGTTGGATGCCGCGCGCCTGCAACTGATCGACCAACTCTTTCAGGTCGATTGATTCGTCTGGGCGTTTGTTGGGCTGGACGGTGACGTGCCCCGCCTTGTTGATGTTGAAATAGCCTTTTCCCCAATTGCGGATGCCATACATTTCAGCAGCATCCGCAATCTTCCATTTGTCCAGCAATTCCTGTTCAGCGCCTTTCGGCATCGATAAGGTCTCCCGAAAATAGAGAAGATTGGGACAACCAGAACAGAGACGCCAAGGAAAAGTCAGCAAACATAATGTCCATGTGGATAAATAAGAAACCGCCGCTTACAGCTGCGCGCTCCGCCACGAACGGCGTCGCAATTTCCCGTGATGCTCCCACGAAAATCCTTGTGGCCCAAGGTTTTTCGTCCTATCATCAGTATAAGCTGTTCGGATCGTCGTCAAGCGCATTTCGCTGCGAAAATCGCAATGGTGCCAAGGTCGCCCCCGCAGGACCGGGGGAATCGGCACTTGCGCTTTCGATGCGTGGGAGTCTATCATGGACACGGCCGGCGATCGAGCCAATCAACGTCTGATCGATCAGTTGATCGCACGGGGCGCCTTGTGGTCGCAGCCGTTGATCGCCGCCTTTCGGGCCACGCCGCGGCATCGCTTCCTGCCGCGCGTCTGGTACTATTTCCGGCAGCACGGCTGGCGCGAGATCAACACCCAAGCGCCCGGCCGGCACGAGCTGCGTCTACTCTATGCCGATCGCGCCCTGACGACGCGCCTGAGCGAAGCCGCGCCAGGACAGTTGCCGACGCCGATCAGCTCATCGAGTCAACCCTCGCTCATGGCCGAGATGCTTGAAGACCTGCGGCTGGCGCCGGGTTTGAAAGTGCTGGAGATCGGCGCCGGCACCGGCTACAACGCCGCCCTGTTGGCCCACGTGACCGGCTTCGTCGTCTCGGTGGAAATCGACCTCCGCATCTTGGCCGAGGCGGCCGAGCACCTGCGCGCCTTCCCGGAGCGCCGAGTGAAGCTGCGGCACGGCGACGGTCGGCTCGGCTGCCCAGAGGAAGCGCCGTTCGATCGCATTCTCGTCACTGCCGCCGCCCACGATCTGGAACCGGCTTGGTTGGAACAGCTGGCCGAGGGTGGTTTGTTGCTGGCCCCACTCGATCTGGCGCCGGGATTGGCTTATCTGGTATGCGGTACTTGCCGCGCCGGCGTCTTTGAAGGCCGGCTGACGCGGCCGGCCTATTTCATGCCTCTGCGCGGCGAAACCGAACAAGCCGGAGACGGGAGCGACGAATCAACGTCCGTCGCTCCCGTCTCTAGCTCGTTGCCGCCTGCCGACGCGCTGCCGTCGGCAACCGCTCCCTGGGCCGATTGGACCGTGCGCAAGGCTTCCTGTACAGGGCCGGGCTTGTTGCCATCGTTGGCTTTTCTGGGCTGGCTGCGTGGATACACAATCGGCTATCAGGTACTGAGCGATGGACAAATCGTCTACGGCATCGGCGATCGGGTCCACGGTCAGGCCTGTTGGTTTGGGCTGCGCCAGTGGCGTGTCACCGGCGTGGCCGGCCGCAATCTCGGCATCCAGCTGTGGCGCGATTTCCTCGATGCCGGCGGTCCCTGGCCCACGGAATTTCGTCTCCACGCGGAGAAGGCTGAGCCGCGACCATTAGGGAACGGAGGCGGTCCTCCGCTCCCTAACAGTCGCGGCTCGGCCCCGGTTTTCTCTCGCTGGGGCCCACGCTGCCGCCAGATATGGACGCTGGACCCTTGCCGCCAACGGCCGGCTTGGCCTTGATCTTTTGCAAGCATGGCGTGTCACCACCCCGGTATTCGGCGAGCCTCAGCATTCGGCGAGCGGGGCGTGTCAACGCCCCGGTACGAAAACTTCATGCACAAAAATTGTCTAAACCGGGGGCATAACTGCCCCCGCTCGCCTGGCCTGGAGATTCGAAGAGTTCCGTGTTCCCGCAATAAACGAGCGCGTTTTCTATTTTGCAAAAGGCGCTATCCGGTTCGTTCGCCTCTTCCTTGACCGTTTTTGTCGCCTCCCTTTATAATACACACCATCCTCATCCGTCGCCCGAGAGAATCGCATCCCCTGACTGAAAGAGAGGCGGCCGTGCTGGTCCAGATGGAGTTGAAGCGGATCATCATCAGCGAGATCCACGAACAACAGGTCATCATGCTCAAAGAGGTAGACGGCGAGCGCAGCTTCTCCATAATGATCGGCATTTTCGAGGCCACCAGCATCGACCGCCGCGTCAAGCGCATGCACTCGCCTCGCCCGCTCACGCACGATCTCATCGTCAGCGTCATCAAGAACATGGGCGGTGAGTTGCGCGATGTCTACATCAATGAACTGTGCGAACACACCTACTACGCCAAGCTGCGCATCCACCTCAACGGCGAAATCATCGAAGTGGATTGTCGGCCCAGCGACGCTATCGCCTTGGCCGTCACCGCCGGCGTGCCCATCTATGTCGCTGAGGATGTTCTCGAAGTAGTGTGCGGCGAGTGACCGCCTTTCCGCCCCTCCACCAAGAGTATTCCTTTGGCGGAGGGGCGGAGAGACAAGGATCCCTTAATCGATCGACTGCGAGATGGGCGGAAAGACCACCTCGCCACTGCAATTGGAGCATTTGCCCTTGTGACCCACCTGCCGCGCTAGATAACGCAGCCGCCGCTGGCATTTGGGACAGCGGAAATGATAAAACGAATCGTCCTCCTTGGATCGTCTCCGCCGGAACAGGACGACGCCAGCGACGAGACAGGCGGCCACGCCAAAGACCATGAGCAGGATTGTTGTGTCCATCGCTTGTTCCTCCCCCTCCGCGCCGTCTCCAGGCACTCGACTAGCCGGAGAGTCTCCCAAGAGAATTCTGGCGCCGTTCGTCCTGGTTTCGATCGCGGATTTCTCGCAGAGAATTGTATATCTGGCACGAGTAGTTGGAACATTTTATAGTGGGCATGGGGAGATATGACATTTTTTCCTCTTTCCCCCCCACCCCAACCCTCCCCCACAAGGGGGGAGGGGGCAACCAAGGTGCCCGCCCCCCCATGGCGGTGGGGGGGGGGGGGGGGGGGCGAGCGTGGCCACCGCTAGCG
>Ga0078972_1004223_pt1 | contig 40183 bp, 33 predicted proteins | sample YelNatPaOPGAMG01_FD_67568 | JGI IMG/M metagenome (GOLD analysis project Ga0078972, IMG submission 67568) | Hot spring thermophilic microbial communities from Obsidian Pool, Yellowstone National Park, USA - OP-RAMG-01 (SPADES assembly) (version 2) | ecosystem: Environmental > Aquatic > Thermal...
TTATATATCCATACAGCGTATCTCCACTGTTCCTAATGACAAAACCCGGAACAAAATGCTCCTGACCCCTCAGGGAAACAAAAAATACCAGCAGAATAAAAATGGTAAGATTCTTTTTCATGGTACACATTTTTTCTCTGAGTTATATTACTATATTTCCGACTACTAAAGCTATCAGATCATTTCAGTTTTTTAAAGTTATTCTGAAAGATGTCGTTCGTAAGCATTTTAAAAGCTAAAACCTATACCACATTGAACAGAGAAAATATTAGCTTCGGTATTAGGTCCATATTCAAACAAATATCGAGGCGCATACAGGTACTCTGCACTTACTTGCAATTTAAAATAATCAAAAAATTTAACGTCTACTCCCAATCTTATCGGATATTCGGCAAAAAAGTTCTTTTTTATCAATATACCAGGATTATATGTAATCATATTACTTGTTTTACAAATAACAATTCCACAGGAAATATTTGGCTGAATATACCTATACAACAAAGTATATTTTATTAACAGTGGCACCTGATAATACTTTATACTAAATTCCGGCCAGCTGAAGGTATCAACCCTAACTTTATACGAATAGGAATAAAATTCACCCTGTAACGATATATTACGGCTAATAAAGTCAAATCCAGAAACATTAAAACCTAATCCCCAAAAACTGGAAGTCTCTTCAGTATAAGGATTATGAACAAAAATAGAAATAGTACTTAAATTTGCTTTTACCCACCTTCTTCCCACAAAAAAGCTTAGTGTGTAGCTAAATTTTGTAGGAGGTTTTTCATAAATAATGCACTTTTCATCCGGACATACCTTTTCGTGATATTTTTTAGCAATATTTATCAGAGAATTACTGTGAAAAGGAGTACTGTTTATCCGGGAAGCAATTTCCGGACAGTCGCTCATCAAATAATTCAATCTACCCACGTATTCTTTTCTATAAGTCAGGTACACCTGATTTGACTCGTTAATAGATTCCTTTTGCGTATTGGTCAGTTCAACCAACAAACTATCTTTTTCGGCATAATAGCGTATTTTGGATAAATCTTCGAGATAGGAATATAGATTGATTTTCCCCTTAATGAGAAATCGCAGGAAGACGGTTCGGGTCAAACTATCGATTTGAATATTTTTCGAAACATAATAGTCGCCATCGACAAATCCATATGCATTTATGTCAGCAGGTGTATAATTCACGGCAGGACTGCTAAGATCGGGCTTAAAAACACAAAACCTTGAGTTATTCTCAGGACTTGCAGAATTTATATATCCATACAGCGTATCTCCACTGTTCCTAATGACAAAACCCGGAACAAAATGCTCCTGACCCCTCAGGGAAACAAAAAATACCAGCAGAATAAAAATGGTAAGATTCTTTTTCATACAAATAATTATTTTGTAATTGTTCTCTTATCGCCGGGAAGCAGAGATACTTCGCTTGATTTAAGCATCGACCCTCACGCTACTATATTCCATGGTTATATTTTCAGAACTTACAGGACAACTTTTGCAATTATATATTTTTTTTGGTTAATATTGAATCTCAACAATAATATTTTTTACATGCTCACCTTTTATGGGCTCGCGTAAGCATACATCACGCGTTTTAGTAAAAACTTTCGATAGATCAAGATGGGATTAGCTAAGTTGGGGATTAATCATATCTTTTACCAGCACATTTAAATCGGACAAGGCAATGCGGTCGGAAATGTTTTCGAGCAGCTGCTTTATATTTTCGACACTTTTGGCATCACCTATAGGCAAGCTGTTAATCCCCATGCCATCGAGACGGGTGATAACTTCCATGACGGTTAAACGATGAATGTCTATGGCAGGAAGATATCCCATTGCTTCAGCAGAAACGGGCGTAGAGGCCACTATTCGGGTTTCTTCGAGCTGATTGAGCAATTGCCTTACGATTCGGGCCGGTAGTTGATTGTTTTCGGATATTTCTTCGGCCGTAGGGGGTGTTTCTTCCTTCTCGTATTTTTTTACAATATAGTACAGAATAAGCAGGGCAATGACATGCCGGTATCGGTTGCTGATTTTTTCGATCTCTTGCTCAAACTCCAGTTTTTCGAAATTTTGGAGGGTGTAACAGAAATGTCCGCCCACCAGTACTATCAACCAGCTGGTTTGCACCCATATCATAAACAAAGGGAGAGCAGCAAAGCTACCATAGAGGGCATTAAAGTTGGAAACACCAATCTGAAACTGGACGTAAACCCACTGAACAATCTGAAATATACTTCCTGTAATGATCCCCGCTATCAATGCGGGTTTCATGCGTACACGGGTATTGGGCATAGCCTTGAACAACACCGTAAACAACAGCCACAGCAGCACATAAGGAATAAGTCCGATGAGTGTACCAACAAAAGGCTTGATGTACTTTATCTTTATCAAGATCTCAATTTTGGCACTCAGATATAGGGTAAAAGACATGGACAGGATAAGCACAATCGGCGACAGAACGATAATTGCGGTGTAGTCGGCAAATTTTCTTGCAAGATTTCGTCCGCGACGCACCTGCCAAATGTCGTTAAAGGCATTTTCCATATTGACAAACAACCGGAGTACTGCCCAAAACAGTACCGCCAGCCCTGCACCTGCAAGAATACCACTTTTGGCCTTATGAATAAGGGAATTAGCCAATTTTATTACCCAATTCATCACAGCTTCCTGTCCGCTCAGGTGACGAATTATTTCCTGCTGGATCACCAACTCCATCCCAAAATTCTTGGCAACAGCAAATACCAATGCAACAAGAGGTACCACCGAAAGCAAGGTAAAATAAGTAAGCCCCGAGGCCTTGATGGTAGTCTGATAATCGAACAGATAACGTAACGACACCCAAAAAGCCTTCCACCCCTTTGCCAAGGCGGGTACCACATCGGAGATATTTTGTAAAAATTTTGCTTTCATGACAACGATCCTCAGCCAAAAAGTTCGTCCATATCGGCAGGTCCGAACATTTGAAACGGATTGGTATTATTTACAAAAGTATTGAATATCGTTTGTTTTTTTTGCTGAAGGGTAATTATTTTTTCCTCAATCGATTGGGTACTGATAAATCGGTAAACGAACACTTTTTTATCCTGTCCAATACGATGGGCACGGCTAATGGCTTGGTTTTCGGCAGCAGGGTTCCACCAGGGATCGAGCAGGAAAACGTAATCGGCTGCAGTGAGGTTTAAACCGGTACCCCCAGCCTTCAGGCTGATAAGAAAGACTTTGGTTGCCGGGTCGGTCTGAAAACGCTTTACAACCTCCTGCCGGTCGGTTGTTGCCCCTGTCAGGAGTGCATATGCATAACCATTCGCTTCGAGATGTTGTATGATAAGGTTGATGTGTTTGACATACGAGGAAAATACAAGAACTTTATGGTTTTCTGCAATAACATTTTCGATACTGCGCGTTATTTCCTCGTATTTACCCGATCCTCCACTGTAGGAAGGATCAACCAGCAGGGGATGATTGGATATCAGTCGCAACCGGTTCAAAGCTTTGAGAATCATGATCGATGATTTCTGATAACCCTTTTGCTCGATCGAAAGCATTATTTCGTTGCGAACTGCCGATTTCTCCTGTTCGTAGAATTCCATCTGTTCTTCGGTCATGTCGCAATAGACAATTTGTTCGCTGAGCGTTGGAAGATCCTGGAGGACATCTTCTTTCCTGCGGCGCAGAATAAAGGGTTGAATAAGTTGCCGGAGCTTTTCCTCTTTCCCTGTATCGTGATGTCGCTCGATAGGCAAAACATATTCCTCTTTAAATGCCTGTAAAGAGAGCAACATATTGCGATTGAGGAAATTGAGCTGAGCCCACAAATCGGTAAGGGAATTTTCGATGGGGGTACCGGTAAGCACCAGACGATGTTCGGCATTCAGCTGAAGAATAGCTTTATAAATTTTCGATTCAGGATTTTTTATCACCTGACTTTCGTCAAGAATGACGTATTTGAAAGACAAAGTACTTAGCTGTTCGATTTCATTGCGCACAATACCATAGGAAGTAAGCACCACATCGGCCTGCATAAGTTCCAATACATTACGTGTACGCTGACTGCCAAAGTATTTTATCAGTTTTAAATGTGGGGCAAAACGACTAAACTCATTTTCCCAGTTATGCAACAACGACACAGGCATGACGATCAATGAGGTAACCGAATTAGTAGGTATGCCTTCCGAATACTCAGCAGCGTTTGCAGTAGCCTGTAGTGTTTCTTCTTTGGTTTTTACCAACAGAGCAATAGTCTGAATAGTTTTACCCAGCCCCATGTCATCAGCCAGACAGCCGCCCAGATGATTTTTCTGCAACTGATACATCCACAAATAGCCAAGCTTCTGATAGGGTCGAAGTTCGGCTTGCAGAGTTGCGGGCAGCAAGTCGGCAGAAACAGCCGAAAAATGAGTCAGTCCCTCCAGACGTTCAGCAAAGTTTACTTTTATTTCGGGATGACACCATTGCACTACCTTTGCATGACACTTGCGTAAACGGAAGTTTTCCTTCTCGCCAGTTGAAAAAAGAAAAAGTTCGCGATAACGGGCAAACCAGTAGGCAGGTAAAATGACTATCCGGCCATCGGGCAGGGCATATTCCCTGATGTTGTTCAAGATATTACGTTTAAGACGGATGAAGGGAATAGAATAACCTTCGAGAACTACTTTGGTTCGGATATCAAACCAGTCCATTTCTTCGGCTACCTGAGTCTGAAGTTCCAGCTGACCCGTATAGTACTTCTCATAGTCGCGGCCAATCACTACTTCAAAATGCTTTTCCCTAAGGACAGAGGCATGCTGGTTAAGCCAGCCAAGCGTTTCGTAAAACATTTCTGCCACATCATCCGTTGCAAATACCAGCTTAAAAAAACTTCCCTGGGCATGCTTCAGCCCAAGACTTTTCAGATAATCCACCTGATTTTTTTCCCAGTCAGGGTTACGTATTATTTTCGTAAAAACAAACCTACCCTCTCTCTCCTGCATTTGCACCTGAGAAGTGTGCGTATCGATGTCGTAACGGAACTGAACATTATCGTACTTAAAAACAACTCTGAATGCGGGTTGTCCCGACAAATCAGGCTCAAAATAAAGCTGTACAATACTTTCAGGGGTCTCGGAAATAATATCAAAACCATAGGCATTTACCGGATATTTTGCGATGGTATTCTGCACAAATGTCGATAGATATTTCTTTACATTTTTTTCGGGGACAACAATATAATCCTTTGTAAAAAAAGGCAGGATTTTTTTTGAATCAATTTCATCAATCAGATAGATGGTTCTGTCGATAAGCACCGAAAGGGGTTGATCGGTAAGAATGGTAAAGGGACGGTTAAAAAGTTTAATTACAGCGTTGCCATCGCTCAATGATAATGAGTATTTAAATTCGCCGGCCGAAAGGAAAAAATTAAAAACCGGCTGCAGGGTAACAGGATAAACGATTACCTCCTCTTCGGAATGAACAATCTGATATTTCTTTTCCTTACGATAGATCTTGATGGATTCATTCTGAAGTATTTGCAGACATTTGATGATTCTCTTTTCACAGTAGGGACGTATGAGTGTCTCAAGGGTCTGATTATCGACGGTATCGAAAAAGGTTTTAAGGTTTTGGCCTTTACAGAAAAGCTTATGAATCGTTCGTTCGGAATATTCATGGGTTAACCTGACAAGCTGCTGCTGGGCAGGGGTAAAATCGATGGGATAAGAGGCAAGATTATCGGGAGTAAGTATTTCGATAAGCTGAAAATATGACTGATTATTCTTACGCTCAATAATATAGGGTAAAAGCAACTCGCCCAACCTCCGGTGCGAAGATAAAACCATCACAAATTCAAAAGACATGATCACTTCAGCTGATGATTACACAAAGCTACAAAGATGGGGAAAAGGTGCGAGATAACAAAGAGAAAAAATTAATATCCAATTAGCCACAGAATACGCGATTCGTCAATACAACGTTCGACAATTTCTATCATTTGTTTATTGACAGCAATGAGCGCCTGATGATAATATTCCCAATTGTTGCGCCATGAGGGATCAGATTTTTCCAGAGCCTTTATAAAAGCTCCCCCCAGAAATGTCTGATGCAGAAACATTAAAAAACCATCTACATCAGTAAGTTGCTCAAAACTGTTAAGAAAATGCAACAACTCATTACGCAGCACAACAATCTTACGGGCATTATATTTGGTGGGCTCAAAATATTCGTAAAGTTCGTTGCTGTTTTCAAAGCAGGTGACAAAAATATTGAATATCTCTCCGTCGAGGTAATAGGAATCTTCACTCAAACGCTGACAATTCTGGTTGTCACCGGTTATGTTAAATTCAACAAAATTCAACTCGTTTAACTTGTAAAAACTCAGTCGCATAGGTTGGAGTCAAATATCGGTTAAAAATAGGAAAAAATATTGTATGCTGTAACAGGTAAGGAAAATAATTTTGGATTTGACAGAGGATGACGCTTAGCTTTTTAAAAAAGCTAAGCGTCATAGAATATAATTGCTTTAGTTACTTTTGCATTTGTAGAAGAACATTTTTGAATTAAATTTTTTCGGACATATCATGGAAGCAGAAAAAATCATTGCTGAAGCCACCCGGCGTTTTTTGGGCAACAAAGTTTTCAGGACCGAGGCTTTGCCTTTATCCGGATCGAACCGAAGGTATTTCAGAATATTTGCAGGAAATGAAACTTTTATAGGGGTATTTAATCCCGATCTGAGGGAAAATCGGGCATTTATTCATATCTCGAAACAGTTTGCCGCACTGTCGTTACCGGTTCCTTCTATCTTGTACGAGGAACTGGAAAATCATGTGTACTTTTTGAATGATTTGGGCAATACAACCCTCTTGCATACACTGTCGAAGGACGAAGATGGCCGGTTAACCCCCGCCAGCAAAAATTATTACCAGAAAGCTATAGCCTACCTGCCACTATTTCAGATCAAAGGATCCGATGTGATTGACTATTCGATCTGTTACCCCCGTGAGGCTTTTGACCGACAGTCGATGATGTGGGACCTTAATTATTTTAAATACTACTTTGCCCGATTGGCTAATGTACCCTTTGATGAACAAAAAATAGAAAATGATTTCGAGTGTCTGACGGACTTTCTTTGCCAGACCGAACGAAAATATTTTCTTTACCGCGATTTTCAGTCGCGAAACATTATGATTTTCAACGACGAACCCTATTTCATCGACTATCAGGGGGGACGTCGGGGAGCTTTGCACTACGACATCGCTTCCATCCTCTTCGAGGCAAAAACCTTTCTGCATCCCGATGATCGGCAGGAACTGCTCGATTTTTATATCGGCGAACTCAATAAACTTCATCCTGTCGACAAGGATTCGTTTCTGGAATTTTATTATGCCTACGTTTACATTAGGCTGATGCAGGCCATGGGAGCCTATGGTTTCAGAGGGTTGTACGAAAAAAAAGAACTGTTTCTACAAAGCATTCCCATGGCTCTTGAACACCTTCGTTGGCTCCGCACCCAAGTCAAGCTGCCCGTAGCCCTTCCCGAACTTGAACGGGTATGGGATTATTTAATCGACAATGAACACATACGACAGCTGGCACAAAAAAGCCTTCCTCTTACGGTGAAAATCATCAGTTTTTCTTATAAAAAAGGCTTACCCATCGATAACTCGGATCATGGCGGAGGCTTTGTCTTCGACTGCCGTGCTGTCGTCAATCCGGGTCGTGAGGAAAGATTTAAAACCCTTACGGGAAAAGATGAAGCGGTAATCCAATATCTTGAGTCTGACTCATCAGCACAGTTGTTTTTTGCCCATGTCTGGGGACTCATCGCTTCCTCTATTCTAACGTACCAACAACGGGGTTTTACTTATCTTTCAGTGGCTTTTGGGTGCACTGGCGGCCAGCACCGATCGGTATATTTTGCCGAAAAACTTTGCAACCAGATTAAACTATCGTATCCTTCGGTGCGTATTGAACTCCTGCATCGGGAGTTAGAAATGGCGGAAAACCCGCTATCAGACAATCATTAAGTGCCATCCGCGTGATCCAACAAAATATTTTCAGATGAAGGCCATGATTTTTGCAGCAGGCAAGGGAACACGCCTGTACCCACTGACACAAACACAACCCAAAGCATTGGTTCCGTTTCGGGGCATTCCCCTGCTCGAAAGCCTTATCCGCAAGTGCATTCAGTACCGTATAACTGAGTTGGTAATCAACATCCACCATTATGGCGAACAAATCATCGACTTTCTGGAAAGAAACAAGTATTTTGGTATTACCATTCACATTTCCGATGAACGCGACAAGCTACTCGACACGGGAGGCGGATTAAAAAAAGCAGCCCCTCTGCTTCGGGGAAACGAACCTATTCTTATCCACAATGTCGATATAGTTAGCGATCTAAACTTTGATGATTTACATCGGCATCATCAGCAGGGTGGATCTATTGCAACCCTTGCCGTAATGAACCGTGAATCGAACCGTAGGTTTCTGGTTAACGATCGGCATCTGCTATGTGGCTGGGAAAATGCAGCAACCGGCGAACGAAAAATGGCGACCGATTGCCCGGGCATTCTGATTCCTGCCGCATATTGTGGTATATCCATTATCGAAAGTGGATTTTTTTGGCTGATGCAACAGGAGGAGGTATTTTCCCTTACCGAAACATTTCTGCAAGTAGCAAAGACACATCCCATCCGAACAGTATTATTTCCCAACATCCGCTGGGCCGATGTAGGAAGTGTTGAAAAACTTAAGGCTGCCGAGAAACTATTTGATCAACAGCCGTAAACGCAGACTATTGCTTACTACAGTAACCGAGCTCAACGACATAGCAATACCGGCTATCATGGGATTGAGTGAAATGTGCCAGATGGGATAAAAAACTCCGGCAGCCAACGGGATGGCAATTATGTTATAAAAAAATGCCCAGAACAAGTTTTGCCGGATCACGTTCATGGTGATTTTGGCAGCCGACAGACAATAGGATATCTTAGAAATATCGCCATGCAACAAGGTGACATCGGCGGTTTCGATTGCCACATCGGTACCTGTCGACATGGCAAAACTAACATCGGCCTGACTTAGTGCAGGAGCATCATTTACGCCATCACCTGCCATCCCTATCCTTTTATTTTTCTGTTGCAACGAACGAAGATAAGCCATCTTCTCGGCAGGCAACATTTGTCCTTTATACCTGCTTATCCCTAATTGCTTTGCTACTACCGCCACCACCTGCTCGTTGTCACCTGAAAGCAAGTGTATCTCAATCCCTTGGGCATTCAACTTCTGTACAGCCTCAACAGCATTGTCCTTTACAGGATCGGCTATGGCAAAAAGAGCTAATACTGAACGACCATCTGCTACCCAAACCACCGTCTGACCTTTCTGCTGGTATTCCGCTGCCTTGGCAACAAATTCATGATCAATAGCTATGCCCGATGAACGAATATATAATTCATTCCCAATCAAATATCTCTTATTTCCAACGGTGGCCGAAACCCCCATGCCGGCTGTATATTGATAATCTTCTACCGCAATATCGACCGACCGGCTGGGTTTATAGGCAACAATAGCACGGGCCAACGGGTGCTCCGAACGACTTTCTATGGCAACAATAGCCTGCCATGATTGACTATCAAGAGGGGTCAACGAAAATACCGAGGTAACCTGTGGCATACCACGGGTCAGCGTGCCGGTCTTATCAATAGCAATCGCATCGAGTTGGGTCATGCGTTCCAACGACTCGGCATTCTTAATGAGTATACCCTTTTGTGCCAACTGTCCCATGGCTACCGCTATGGCAGTTGGTGTAGCCAGTCCCAAAGCACAGGGACACGAAATAACCAATACGGCAAAAAGAGCATTAAAAGCCCGATATATATTGTGATCCGGATCGAAGATAAGCCATGCGAAAAAACTCAGCAGAGCAATGACAATAACAACCGGCACAAAGACTGAAGCAATTCTGTCGGCCAGACGCTGCACCGGTGCTTTCGAAGCCTGTGCCTCCCTGACCTGACGTATTATCCCCGCTAACAGTGTGTCGGCACCTGTTTTTTCGACCCGTATCACAAGACTACCCGACTGATTAAGGGTACCCCCTACCACCTTGTCGCCCGGTTGCCTAAATACCGGCATACTTTCACCAGTAATCATACTTTCATCGATATAGGTAGTACCCTCTGTAATACAACCATCGAGGGGTACTTTACTCCCTGGGGGTACACGCAGTAAATCCCCTACCCGCACCGACTGAATATCCACCTCCTCGTCCTGCATCAAGCCTACCCGGATTACCCGTTTAACCTGCAACCCCATGAGCTGTTTCAGCGAACGATTGGTATTGCGTCGAGCCCGATCCTCAAAATACTTGCCCAGCAATACAAAGGCAATGATTATGGCTGCCGACTCAAAATAAAGATGAATGCCCCCACCGGCCAACATCCCCATTTTGGCAAGAACCATCTGACTAAGGCTAAAAATGTAAGCAGCCGTTGTACCAAGAGCTACCAGCGAATCCATGGTGGAATGTCCGGCAATCAACCGCCGGAACCCGGGAACAATCATATTCCAGCCTGCCCATAACACCGGCAGAGTCAACACTGCCTGCCACAAATACCACTCCTGACGATGATGAAAAAACATCGACAGAACAAATACCGGAACTGCAAATACAAAAGCTATAATTACCCGATTACGAAGCCTCGACTGCAACAATCTGAAATGCTGTTCCTCCTCTTCAAGATTTAAAAGCAAATCCTCGTGCAGAGAATAACCTACCTTCTCCAAAGCCTCTTTCATCTCAGCCAGCGTTACCTGATCGGGCTTATAGTCGATCCATACCGTAGCCTCATTCAGATTGACCCTTACTGCAGCCACACCTTTTAGCGACAGCAATATGCTCTCAACACTCGCAGCACAGGCAGTACACGACATCCCTTCAACCCTGAATGTTCTTTGCATAGCAAAAAATTTAAGGAATAAAATTACAATGATTTAACGAAACTTAATCAAAAACTTGCACGACCAACAACTTTCAAACCGACAAGCTATGCATACGGCAATATCATCATCGGAATTATTGTCCATTATTCATTCACATAAATTCGTTTTACCCGTTCGGAAATACTGGTAAGTATTTCGTAAGGAATAGTACCAGTAATATCGGCCAGCTCCTGTACCGTCACATGAGAACCAAACAACTCAACCTCGTCGTTTACCTTAGCCGGCACATCGGTAACATCGATCATACACATGTCCATGCAGATGTTTCCAATCAGGGGTACAAATTGACCATTTATCCATACCCTGCCTTTGTGGCTCAGGCGGCGTGTATAACCATCGGCATATCCAATGGGCAGGATGGCTACACGCGTATCGCGATCGACAATTGCCCTACGGCCATAACCTACCGATTCCCCCTTTTTAATGGTTTTTATCTGCGTTATGTGTGTTTTCAGGGTACTAACCGTCTGCAATCGCTGCTGATGGAAAGCACTCACCCCATAAAGCCCAATGCCCAACCTTACCATTTCCATCTGATATTCAGGAAACCGCTCAATACCAGCCGAATTGAGGATGTGCCGATCGAAGGCATAACCTAAAAGTTCGCGCATGCGATGACAAACCTGCTGAAAATTTTCAATCTGACGGAGGGTATAAGCATCATGGACAACCTCGTCGCTGGCAGCGAGGTGCGAAAATACCGACTTAACCCTCAAATGGGAAGTATTTTTTAGCCTGTCGCACAAAGCTGGAATATCGTCGGACATAAAGCCCAGTCGGTGCATACCGGTATCGACCTTAATGTGTACGGGAAAATGCAACAGCTGCTGTCGTTGAGCTTCGTTAAGTATTTCGTCCAATATTTCGAACGAATACACCTCGGGTTCAAGCTGATAATCTATGAGCGACTGGATACTCCCAGCCTCGGGACTCATAACCATGATTGGCAGGGTGATATTAGCCTTACGGAGGGAAATTCCTTCATCCACATAGGCCACTGCAAGATAATCGATTTTGTGGAATTCGAGCAGACTTGCAATTTCGTAGCCACCACTACCGTACGACAAAGCCTTTACCATTACCACAATTTTGGTTCCGGGACGAAGCTTCGAACGATAAAAGTTCAGGTTATGCACCAGAGCATTGAGGTTAATTTCAAGTACCGTCCGATGAATTTTTTGCTCAAGCAGGCTGGATATCCTTTCAAAGGCAAAATATCGGGCACCCTTGAGCAAAATGGCCTCATGCTGGAACCGTGAGGGCTGAAACCGTTCAATAAACTCATCGGTAGTCAGGTAAAACTCTTTTTCACAGTCGAATAATCCTGCGTGCTGATAGAGAACCTGGCCAATACCAATAAGGCGATCGACTTTTTTTTCGGCAATCAGTCGGGCTATTTTCTGGCACAGTATGGTGTCGGCTTCCCCTGTCTGCAACATATCCGACAGAATAAGAGTTTTCCGGGGATGTTGCTGTTGCATCAAAAAATCCAGAGCAACCGACAACGAAGTAAGGTCGGAATTATAACTATCGTTGATCAGCGTACAACCATTGATAGCGGGCACCTGCTCCAGACGCAAAGCAACCGTAGGGAGAGTGGCTATTTGACGAGCAATGATTTCGTGGGGCACACCCAGGTACAATGCCAGTAACCAACAATGTGTGGCATTCTCAATGGAAGCCTTATCGGTAAAGGGGATCTCGATTGTCAAATGTTGTTGCTGATACACGCCAACCATCTGAGCTCGTTGGCCACGTACCTCTATCGACACAATCTGCAGGGTAGCCGGTCGGGAGAAACTCCAGGTCAGCAACCGACAGTGCCTGTCATATCCTAATTTACGAATTCTATCGTCGATTAGTTGATGGTCGGCACAATATATCAATGCCTCACACGATTGAAACAGTTTTAGCTTTTCATCAATCTTTTCCTCAAGTGTCGAAAAATTCTCCTGATGTGCATTGCCGATGTGGGTAAATATCCCTACCGTGGGCCGGATAATACGTTCGAGACGTTCCATTTCACCTTTCTGCGAAATACCGGCTTCAAACAAGGCAATCTGTGCCGACGGCTCAAGCTGAATAACCGACAGGGGAACACCCGTCTGCGAATTATAGCTTTTGGGACTGCGAATAACCTTAAACTGTGCCTGCAATATATGAAAAGCCCATTCTTTCACAATCGTCTTGCCGTTGCTCCCCGTTATACCAACCACTGGAATGGAAAATTGCTGCCGATAGTAGGCTGCTATTTGCTGAAAAGCTAACAAGGTATCGCTTACCACCAAAAAACACACATCGGGGTCAGTCAGTAAACGATCATCGGGACGTTCGACCAAAAAATAACGTATCCCTTTTTTTTGATATATCTCGGAAATAAATTTATGACCATCGTGCCTTTCCCCACGAATAGCCACAAAAAGAGCTTCGTCGGGAGAAACAATCAGACGGCTGTCGATGAATAATCTTTTAACGTAGCCTTGCTTTTGCCCCAGCAGAGTGGCACCCGTTATCTGTGCTAATTCGTCAAGTGAAAAATTCATTGCGGAAATCTTGAAGGTGAATGTTATTCGAAAATTGAATTAGGCACTTGGCATATATTACCAATAACATGATATCTGGCTATTTCTATGTGTTCAACCTTTTGATCGGCAAAGTCTGTGACTTCGCCGCATGTATATGGTGGTCTCGACACCGGCGTAGCGGATATATTTTACCAATACTTTCATACCCATTCTTGTCAATCGTGGTCCTTACTTTTTTCCTTTGCATTTTTTACGTCATTTCATAGCGATCTCTGCGGTTTATTATAATTGATAGAACTTATCGAGTAAAAAGAAAGATATATCTTATACCGTATGTGTACATTCTCCTTGTGCCTAATTTAATTCGAAAAAATCATTACAAAGGTATGCTTATTTGGTAATATAAGGAATAAATGATTATTTCATTTCAAAATGTAGTTAAAAAAAGACCCGACCGGAAAAGTCCATGCTTCGACGTATCTATATAACTATGCTCAGGAATCGATTGACGTTCTTAGGAGTTGGCGAATCGAACCCAAGGTTGACTTCGGCCAGCGAAGTCTGTGACTTCACCATACACAAACAGAATCAAAGGTGGGAAAGCTATCGGGATATATCAAACTATTTTTAAAGGAAAAAAGCTATTTTTCCTGCGATTTGAGTTTTTCGTATATTTTCAGGCAAACCCATGCATCTGTAGCTGCATAAATCTGCTGGGCTTCCGAGAGGGTAACGGCTTCCCAGTTGGATATTTGCTGGTTTTTAGAAATACAGGCATTGAGCACCAAAGCACAGATCTTTTTCAGACTTTTTTCCTGAATTCCAAATTTCGAAACATATTCCTGCAGATCGATAAAGCCTTGGGGCTGAAAAGAAGCCAATCGGTGGAGTCCCCGCATATCATCCTGCAACGACAAACCAATCTTCTGTATCTTGGGTTCGGTAAGTATTTCTATCAGATCGGCTTGCAAGCCCAGTCGATTTATCCGAAAAAGATAGCAAATATCGTCGCTGGCAAACTGAATGAGACTGACGTTATGGGTACGCCCTTTTTTAAAGCTGGGACGAGTTTCGGTGTCAAATCCCCAACTCCCCCCTTGGGTTTTTATATCCTCTATAGCTTTTTTATAAAGCGGCAGGGTATCAACTATCACAATTTTACCCTCGAAACGGATAGCGGGAAGCTGGTTAATCTCCTGCAGTGAAATCGATGCATTCATTTTTTTCGCTGAAAATCTTTCTGGGCTTTTGTGATAAACCAATCGTCGGTATTTCTTTCGGTTTTGGAAGGGGTAGTATCATCTGAAGGTTTCAGGTAAGCAAGGTTATGAAGAATCCGTAAAGCATGCAATAGTCGGGGACCCCAGTAATGTTTAAAACTAACCGTACAGTCAAAAATAGCATCATTCGACAGGGTTTCGTTGCCTAACTTGTACAGCTCAATAAAATCCTTAATATCCTGATATATATCGGCCATGTGTTCCGAGATACTGTAAGTAGCCGGCTCAGGCAATTCGTTCATCTCCAGATCATAATTGTCGTAATAAAAATCATCATCGCCAAGCATAACCTGAATACCATTCCTTACAAATGTCCAATCGTATTCGGTAACAAACTTTTCGTTGGGATCATCATGAAGTTTTTCTGTTTCAGGCAGCAGCGATCCCTTTAGATACAGGAGTGCCAATATTTTTAAACTTCGATCAATAAACTGAGACTTTTCGAATGATGTTGCTTGCTCGACAAATTGACAGTACTCGTTGGCTACCGTCGCAAACTCAATGACGGTATTGGCATAAACAATATTAGTAATATCAGGGTTTGACATAGTAGGCAACTTTTTCAAGCAGAGTGATCATATCGGAATTTTCGAGATAAACATTTTCGGGGACTTTAAGAGGAACAGAAGTAAAGTTAAGGATGCCCCTGATTCCGGCAGCTACGAGGTTATTGGCTGTCTCCGTGGCAAAATCGGCCTGTACCGTAATGATACCTATGGAGATATCTTTTTCCTTAATGACCTCGGCCATCCTCGATACATGATAACAAGGTACACCGGCAATAACCCGGTTGATTTTATTTTCGTCGACATCAAAAGCCGCAACAATATTCAATTTAGATCGCTTGCCACTAAAATAAGCAGTAATAGCCGTACCCAGATTACCTATGCCCACAATACAAACATTTAATCCTGTTTCCGAATCCAATACACGACCAATAGCATTTATAAGGTCTTTGATATCGTAACCTTTGCGCTGGGAACTGGTATAACCAATAAACATAATATCCCGCCTGACCTGAACAGCAGTTATATTATGCAAACGGGCCAGTTCGTGCGAATATATATGGGTTTTCCCCTCGCTTAAACAATTAAGCAGGGTACGCCGGTATTCACTCAGTCGTTCAACAGCTTTCTCAGGTAATTTTCCTTCAAACGCCATAAAAATATCCAATTTCAATCTGACCAAAGATAGAGTAAATTTTTGATTTGAATGAATTATACCTGACGACAAATATTTTTTACATTTAAAAATATTCGTTATATTAAAGACTACTATGGAATAAACGTAGGGGTAAACCTTTTTTTAATTCAGAAACTCTGTTTGTGAAAACAAGAGAAAAAGATATTGGGAAAATTGCATACGAAAAAAATTGCACCCTTTGCGCTGGCCCTGTGTATTCGGAAAATTATCACATAGCAAGGAACCCCGCAAAGGGCGCATCTAATAGAACTAATCGGGTAAATATCAGCTAACTACCATGTAAATTTTTTCTTAAACTTCAGGGCGACATTTACCAGCAAAATAAGCACCGGCACTTCGACCAGCGGACCAATAACCGTAGCAAAAGCCACCTGAGAGTTGATACCAAACACAGCTACTGCTACCGCAATAGCAAGCTCAAAATCATTGCTTCCCGCAGTAAAGGCAAGAGTAGTCGACTTCTCGTAACCCTCTCCCAACCAACGGGCAATAAAAAAGGTAATAAAAAACATGAAGGCAAAATAAAGCGAATACGGAATAGCTACACGCAGAACATCGAGAGGCAATTCTACAATCTTATCCCCTTTTAGAGAGAACATAACAAAAATGGTAAAAAGCAAAGCTATCGGTGTCAACCAGCTAACGACCGGAATATATTTCTGATAATACCAATCATTGCCGGCCATCCGGCGAAACAGGGTATTGGTGATTAATCCGGCTACAAAGGGGATACCAAGATAAATCAGTACAGTGCGGGCAATTTCCGCTATCGAAACTTCCACAATAGCGCCGTTGAGACCAAATAAAGGAGGCAGAAAAGTGATAAAAATATAGGCATATACGGAGTACAAAAACACCTGAAACAGGGCATTAAAGGCCACCAGACCGGCTGCCAGCTCCGTATCACCCTTTGCCAGATCGTTCCATACCAGTACCATAGCAATACAGCGTGCCAAACCTACCAGTATGACACCGGTCATTAAACCCGGATGCGATGGTAAAAAAATGATAGCGAGAAAAAACATTACCAACGGACCTACAATCCAGTTCTGCGTCAATGAGAATAACAACAGCTTTAAATTTCGGAATACCAAGGGCAATTTTTCATATTTTACCTTAGCCAGTGGAGGGTACATCATCAGGATAAGCCCAATGGCAATGGGAATATTAGTAGTACCTACACTTAATGAATCCCAGAACTGAGCAATATTGGGAAAAAAATAGCCGGCCGCAATACCCGAGAACATCACCAGAAATATCCACACCGTAAGGTAACGGTCAAAAAAAGAAAGCTTTTTCGTATCACCCATAATTATTTAGTTTTAAATTATTTACGAATATTTTCGTTGTAAAATTTCTGGAATTCTTCCTTAATCTGGTCGCGAATACGTCGGAACTCGCTCATGATATACTCTTCGGAACCCACAGCATTCGAAGGATCTTCAAATCCGATGTGCAATCTGTGTTTAACCTTACCCATGAACGCCGGACAGGTTTCATTGGCATGGTCACACACGGTAATTACATAATCCCATTCCTCGGGTAAATATTTATCTACATGGGTAGGGACGTGCTGACTGATGTCGATACCCACCTCCTTCATTACCTCAACTGCCCGGGGATTTACCCTCGAGGCCGGCTCAGTCCCTGCCGACCGTACCCATAAATCTTTATCAAATGATTGCAGGAAACCATGTGCCATCTGGCTCCGGCAGCTATTTCCCGTACAAAGAATAAGTATTTTCGTCATTTTTTTTTTTGAAAATTTGGTTATACAATTCTGTTACTTCAAATATTTTTAAATTATTGATTAATAATTTATTAGCCACATTTAAGAACCCACATACCCATGAAACAAGGACCGCAAATCTACCCCCATTGTATCGATCGTTTGCATCCCATTTTTAGATCTTACAATCTACCTCAGCCCCAAGCAAGCGTTCAAGAAATTCTTCCATTAGGGCAACATGCTTCTTTACGGTCTCGGAATTCAAACAGTAGTTGACGGTAAGCCCTTCAATGTTACCGTGGATGAGTCCCAACTCCTTTAACTCGGCAAGATGTTGCGAAACCGTACTACGGCTAAGTGGAAGCTGATCGGCTATATTGCCAGAGATACACGACTTACATTCGGCAAGATATAGTAAAATCGAAAGTCTGGCCGGATGCGACAGTGCTCGGGCAAAACGGGAAATTTCCTGTAGTTCAGCTGAAAAACTTTCTGTTTTCTTCATATTTAAATTATGATTTGAATTAAAAAGACAACCCTTCGTTTGGCGAAACCTGCGAATTAGCCACATCGGTACAACAACATCCAAACCGCATTTAATTTAAAACACAGTTTTCACCTATTTCCCCTATTTAGCAGCCAGCCTTAATTTTGCCTGCCTGTATTTATAACTCCAACCAACATCCCCGTTTTTTCTACCAAAATATTCTTTCGGATAATAATTAAACTATCAACAAAAAAATTGTATTTCGTATTTCGCAAACATACGAATAAAAAATAATTTTTACCAGATTCTTTTACCCAAATAACTTTCCCTATCCTAAACTATTTATAATCAAAAAAATATTGCAAAGTTGCCCAAAAGTTTTTAACTTTATTTTCTATTCATCAAAACTTACAATTATGAAATTCAACATCAGACATCAGGATCGCTACTCCCGCGGGGAGTTGATTCTACGAACGTTCCTGGGTTGGCTTTACATAGCCATACCCCATGGATTTCTTTTGTTTTTTGCAGGCCTTTGGGGGTTAATTCTTAGTTTTCTTGCCTTTTGGGCAGTATTGTTCACCGGAAGGTACCCACGAAAATTTTTCGATTTTCAGGTAGGTCTATGCCACTGGAGCACACGTTTGAATGCACGACTTTACAATCTTAGCGATGGCTATCCACCTTTCGGCCTTCACAAACACGACGAAGCCATTGAACTGGAAATACCCTACCCTGAGAAACTAAGCCGGGGTCTTCTTATACTCAGGATTCTTTTTGGATGGATATATGTACTTATCCCGCACGGGTTTATACTATTTTTCAGAGTCATTGCCACTGCTGTGGTAATGATCATAGCTTGGTTTATAGTTCTTTTCACGGGTCGCTACCCAGCATCGATGCATGCATTCGTTACAGGCACACTGCGTTGGGGCATGCGCGTAAATCTTTACATTAGCTTTATGACCGATAATTATCCGCCCTTTTCCGGTAAGCCTGATCCAGAATAATAACTATAGCCCATATAAAAGCAGACAGGAGCGAACTATTTTTTCGCTCCTGTCTGTAATATTGACAAGTATATCAAGCAGTTTATTGCTGGGTATTGTTTTTCTGCTCCTGAATGCGGGCTTTTTTACCTCTCAAATCACGCAAGTAGAATATCTTAGCCCTGCGTACTTTCCCCCGCTTGTTGACTTCAATTTTTTCAATAAATGGAGAAGATATGGGAAAAATACGTTCTACACCAACCTCACCGGACATTTTACGTACGGTAAAAGTAGCTGTAGGTCCCGTACCCTTGCGCTGAATTACTACTCCTCTAAATTGCTGGATACGTTCCTTGTTACCTTCCTTAATTTTATAATGTACAGTAATCGTATCCCCGCTGTTAAATTCCGGCAAATCGGTCCGCATGGGAACATGCTGCTTCACAATGTCTGTCAGATTCATCGTGGTAAATTTTTGTATGTTTTGGTTCAAAATTTCAGGCTGCAATATTACGATTTTTTTCTGACAAAAAATGCATTACCCAAAAATTCTTGTAAAAAACTTAACCACTACTGAAGCATTTCCAACACTGCCTCAACAACATCATCGGTATTGGGCTTGGAGAAATAATCTCCATCGGAAGCGTAGGCAGGTCGGTGTTCGGCTCCGGTAAGGGTTTTGGGAGGCTGACGAAGATAATGCCATGCCTTTTGCACCTCAAGGATTTGCTGAAGCATAAAAGCAGTAGCACCACCGGGTACATCTTCGTCGGCCAGTATCAAACGACCTGTTTTTTTGACCGAAGCTGCAATAATATGAGGAATATCAAAAGGCAACAGTGTCTGTACATCAATCAGTTCAACGGATATGCCCATTGTTTTGAGCTGTTCCACAGCCTCCTGAGCAATACGTACCATTGAACCGTAGGTAACCAACGTAATATCATTGCCGGGTACGATAATTTCGGGCACTCCCAGCGGTACTGTATAATAACCCAAGTTCGACGGACGGTATTCCTTGAGCCGATAACCATTGAGGGGTTCGATGATCAGCCCCGGATCCTGCCCTTTCAGCAGTGTATTGTAGAATCCGGCTGCCTGGGTCATATTACGGGGCACACATACATACATACCCCTTAACGCATGAATGATCATACCCATGGGAGATCCGGAATGCCATACCCCAACCAGACGATGCCCACGTGTGCTGACAATCAAAGGTGCTGCCTGCCCGGCATAGGTTCGCCATCGCAGGGTAGCCAAATCATCACTCAAGGTTTGCAGCGAAAACAGCAAATAATCGAGATATTGTATCTCGGCAATCACCCGCAATCCCCGCATAGCCATCCCTATTCCCTGCCCCACTATGGATGCCTCACGTATACTTGTATCGGTAATGCGATGTTCGCCATATTTTTGTTGCAGACCCTCGTAGGTTTGATTAACCCCGCCAATCTTGCCAATATCCTCCCCGAGAGCAATAAGATTGGGATATTGGGCGAACAGTACATCGAAATTATCACGCAGTATTTCACGCCCATAAGCTAAAACCGGCAATTCGGGAAAAACCGGAGGGACAACTTCAACATTCAGGGCTGCATATTGATTCTCACAATACAGATGCGAACCATACCGATCAAGGTTCCTGAGCTGCTGTTTATAGAGCCACTGCTTCAGTTGAGGCATATTGGGGCAGTCGTTACACATTGCCCTCAACAATCGTCTGGCTGCACTGACGACATCCTTTCGTTCAGGCGATTCGTTGGCCTGAAGGTCATTCAGAATGCTTCGATAAATTTGTTCGTTATCCCCCTTACACTGGCAGGTTTTAGCTTTGGCAATCTGCAACAACTCATTTTTCTCGGCAATAATTGGATTAAGGTACGACCGATAAGCTTTATTTTTGATAGCCAGAGCATCGGCAATAGCTTTTGACTGAATCTCATCAAGTTCCTCAGCAGTAGCAATGTTCGAAGCAATCATCCATTCCCGCATTTTAAGCAGGGGGTCATGCTTCTGCTCCCATGCCAGGCGTTCGGTGCTCTTGTAACGTTCGTGGGATCCGGAAGTCGAATGTCCCTGGGGCTGAGTCATTTCCGTAACATGAAAAAGCACCGGAACGTGTTCTTTGCGGCAACGTTCGACCCCATCGGCAAAAACCCGGCACAGTTCAGGATAGTCCCAACCTTTTACCTGATAAATATAGATGCCATTGGTTCCTTCTTGCTTTTCAAAACCTTTAAGGGCTTCGGAGATACTACCCTTGACGGTTTGTATCGACGTTGGGACCGAAATGCCATATCCATCGTCCCAAACAGTCATAACCAAGGGAACCTGCAACACAGCAGCCGCATTCATCACTTCCCAGAAATGTCCCTCGGAGGTACTGGCATCGCCAATGGTACCAAAAGCCACCTCGTCGCCATTCCGTGAAAATTTCCACTTGTCGGCAAAATCCTCCAGTTTGCGATAAATCTTTGAGGCATAAGCCAGTCCGAGCAGTCGCGGCATTTGTCCACCTGTAGGCGAAATGTCGGCCGATGAATTTCTGACATTCACGCTTGGAAGCCAGTTACCCGCTTCATCAAGAAAACGTGTAGCGAAATGATTGTTGAAATTCCTACCTGCATTACCAGGATTACGGGTAATATCGGTATCGCCGTATAACATGGCAAAAAACTCCTCGGGCGTACTCATGCCCGTTGCAAACATAAAAGTTTGATCGCGGTAATATCCCGAACGCCAGTCACCCTCCTTAAACGTTTTGGCCAGGGCAATCTGGGCTACCTCTTTCCCTTCACCAAAAATCCCAAAAGAAGCTCTGCCACTGAGTACCTCACGGCGACCTATAACACTGATTTCCCGGCTAAGGTGGGCTAGATAGAAATCCTGCTTTATCTCATCTGCTGACAATGGAATGTTTACAGCTTTCTTCTCCAGAGACACCCCCGAATGCGTCGTCATCATAAAATTATTTACAATGAAACGAAATAAGCTGGATTTTGTTCATCCGTCGACCGGGCGATGACCTAAAATGTCCAGTTGAAGCTTATCCGCGCAGTCACCGATTCGGTGATCGTACGGGTTGTTTTTTCATAGCTTTCTACAACAATATTGGGCGAAATGGTGAATTTTTCAACAGGCTTCAGGTTGCAAGCCACAATGAACAACTGGCGGGTATCGCCTGACTTTTTACTATTGGGTTCAAAATAATCGTAACGCAATACAGCCGCTACCTTAGGTGAAAAAAGATACGTACCATAGGCCGAGAAACCCATTCCGGTCTGATTATCAAGAGCACTACCTGTATTATAGGCATTTTTGGCATTTCTGATGTAGTAATCTACGCCGGCCGACAACTTATCTTTTTTCTTGTATCCCACACTAAAAGCATTTGTCAGAATATCGCCCGACACCATCTGTCTAATAAAAGTATCTCGTACTGAAGCCTGCATCTGATAATCGGCATAAATCAGAAGAGAAAGACCGGAAACTGGGGAAAAAATAACCTGGCCGTAAAAACGTTTATACTTGTCATTCTCAGGCTTTGAAGCTGAATTGTTACCGATAAGCAGATGGTATTTCACCACTCCGGTCGAATCGAACTGACCCTTTAGGCCTACGCCTAACTCACGGGTTGATAGAATTCCCCGCAAATCGATGATTGTTTTCTCAAGAAAGCGATTACCCCATACCCCCTCCATCATTTCAATCGGCGGGGTAGCCTGTAAACCAACTATCAATGCATGATAGGGATGAAAACGCCACTGCACCCATCCATCTTTTAAATACATCGAAAAACGATTGGCTTTGCCATCAGATGAGGCGGTGAAATTTTTTTCATCCGATTCAAGTGCAATTCTCGAAGAAAAGTTACTATTCCACTTGTAGTCATAAGTGATCAATGCCCGCTGCAAAGTCATTCCGTTCACATTTTTTTCGCCCAAATAGGCTGCATTTTTAAGACTATTAATGCCCGTATCGCGTACAACATTGTAAAAGTACGCGCCAAAAAGGGCACCGCTCAGCTTTCCTTTAGGTTCTTCCTGAGTCTGGGCCATGATTAAACCATTCATCAAAGTTCCCAAGATGATTAACAAAAAAATTTTTTTTGCAGTCATGTTAAATTAAGCTTAGATTAACATTATTAAATCCATATAAATAGCTTCTCTATTAGGCAAAATGATATTAATAAAATATTAAGAATTCTGCATACAAAAGTATATATTTTTTTTACAACCCTTCGGATGACATTATTTATTGTTCATTCGAAAATAAATTTAATTTATGGTCTAACAACCGCTGAGGAGCCGAGGAATAGCGCAAAGACCGCAAAGAAAAATTCTTTTGCGCCCTCTGCGTATAGCTTTGCGTTCTTTGCGATTAATATACCATATCTTCATCCGCAAATAATTTCATAAGTTACTGGCTTACATTTAGTTGTACTTGCATTTTTTTATTAGCCACTCGGCCGGCCGGGACTCACATGTTCGTTTCATTGGTTTGTTGTGTTTACAGGGTCAACAGGGTCGTCTCAGCACCAAAGCTAACAGGTTGGAAAACCATAGCCAACTGAAAAATAGGCAGTAAGAAAATAATTAATCTGCCCTGACCAACGATTAATCATGCAAAAAAATCCTGATCTTTTGGTACCTTTGCAGGGTGAATTTTGACAGGATGCTTATAAATAACATTCGATGGAGAACAGCAAACGATTGATACTTATCACCAACGACGACGGTATAGACGCAAAAGGCATTAAGGCGTTGACAGAGGTAGGCAAAGAATTTGGCGAGGTGGTGGTCATAGCCCCTACAGAAGCACAAAGTGGTATGTCGCATGCAATTACCGTCAAGACCCCCATCCGAGTATATCGCGAACCCGATTTTGCGCCGGTAACAGCCTATGCCTGTAACGGTACGCCGGTCGATTGTGTCAAGATGGCCATCAATCGCATTTTACCCCGACGTCCCGATTTAGTATTGTCGGGTATCAATCATGGAGGCAATTCTTCGTCGAGTGTGCTGTATTCGGGCACCATGGCAGCCGCTCTCGAGGGTTGTCTCAACGGTATTCCTTCGGTTGGCTTCTCGCTGCTGGAATTTTCGAGCGATGCCGATTTTAGTACCGCTCAACACTTTGTAAGACAGATAATTCACAATGTCATCCAAAATGGACTTCCTAAAGGGGTTTGCCTCAACGTGAACATCCCCTACCTACCCCTGGAAAAAATTGCCGGTATAAAAATATGCCGCCAAAATCATGGAGTATGGCGAGAGGAATTTGAACATCGTACCGACCCCAGTGGTTTCGACTACTACTGGCTTACCGGCACATTTGAGGATCTCGAACCCCATGCCGAAGAAACTGACGAATGGGCATTACGCAACAATTACGTAGCTATTGTTCCCGTTCAGTTCGATTTTACTGCATATCAAGCAATACCCATCCTGCAAAAATGGAATTTCAATGGACAATGAACACATCCAACAATGGCTGAATAATAAGTTGAGCCGGTTAAACAAATTTTGGTTAGGTTTTATCCTGGGCATAGCGGCTCCGCTGATTACGCTAATAATAACCTATTACGTAACATTCGACAATTATACCCTCGAAGAGTTTTACAATTTCTTGCTCCAATTTCGTATTCTGACTAAACTCTTGAGTCTGTGTGTATTACCCAATCTGGGTATTTTCTTTTTATTTCTCTACCCCGATTTTCGGCGGGCAGCCATGGGTACCCTAACGGCTACCTTTTCTTTAGCAGTTATCATTATTTTGCTGCAGGCAATACTTGGCCTATTCTGATTTTACTGCAACTCTTTTAAACGAGCTTCGAGCGCTGCAATTTTGGCCTCAGCATCACGACGCTTCTTCTGCTCGAGCTCTACCACCTGTGCCGGAGCATTAGCAACGAAACGATCGTTATTGAGCTTTTTCATTACTGTATCGAGGAATCCCCGTGTATACGACAGTTCATCTATAATCTTTTTCCGTTCCTCCTCAACATCGATTTTCTGCTGCGTTTCAACAAAAAATTCGGCAGCACGTACCATGAAAGCAAATGCATTGGATATCTTGGTTTCGGTAAGCTCAATTTTTTCGGCCTGTGTCATTTTAAGCAATACCTCACCCAGCGAAGGATTGTAAGTATTATTGGCCGATTTTACATAAATACGAACGGGATCTTTTGTGCTAATATTCTTTTCTTTCCTTATAGCCCTGACTTGCGTAATAGCTTCCTTAACAATTTCAAAATCGGCAATAATTTGCTTGTTTGCCGGTCGCGGCTGTGGTTGCAATTGAATCATGATGCTTTCCCCTTCCTTTCGTGGAGCCATGAGTTGCCACAACTCCTCTGTAATAAAAGGCATAAATGGATGCAACAGCTTAAGAAGTGCATCGAAGAACTCCAGCGTTTTGTTGAAGGTGATACGATCGATAGGCTGCTGATAGGCAGGTTTTATGATTTCGAGATACCACGACGAAAATTCGTCCCAAAATAGTTTATACAGCGTCATTAAGGCATCGCTGATTCGGAAGTTTTCGAAATGTTCATCCACTTCAGCCATCGTCTGGTTGATCAGCTCGTCGAACCATTCGACAGCCAGTCTGGCATAGGCAGGCTGTTCGGCCAGATCATCTACTTTCCAGCTGTTGACCAAACGGAAAGCGTTCCATATCTTGTTTCCGAAATTTCGTCCCTGTTCGGTCAGCGATTCATCAAAAAGGATGTCGTTGCCTGCAGGCGAGCATAACAATAAACCTACGCGAACGCCATCGGCCGAGTATTTGGCAATCAGATCAAGAGGTTCAGGCGAATTGCCCAGCGACTTGGACATTTTTCGGCGCTGTTTGTCCCGAATTAGTCCGGTAAGATATACATTGCTAAAAGGCTTCTCGCCGGTAAAGGCATAGCCTGCAATAATCATACGGGCAACCCAGAAGAAAAGAATATCAGGCGCAGTAACCAAGTCGTTGGTGGGATAATAATATTTCATTTCCGGATTATCGGGATGGCGAATACCATCAAAAACAGAAATGGGCCACAACCACGACGAAAACCAAGTATCGAGAACATCCTCATCCTGCCGAATATCGGCTAAGGTTAGCTGAGGATTGCCGGATTTTTGTCGGGCTATTTCCAGCGCCTGCTGTTCACTTTCAGCAACTACAAAACTGCCATCGGGTAAATAATATGCCGGTATACGATGCCCCCACCAAAGCTGTCGCGAGATACACCAATCCTTTACATTCTCCATCCAGTGACGGTAGGTATTCACAAACTTTGATGGGTATAATTTGATGTTTCCATTCAAAACATTGTCGAGAGCTGGCTTTGCAAGTTCCTTCATGCGCAGGAACCACTGCAACGACAAACGGGGTTCAATAGGCACATGCGTCCGCTCCGAAAGCCCCACCTTGTTGGTATAATCCTCAACCTTCACCAGCAGTCCCAGTTCTTCGAGCTTCTTTTGACTCAATTCACGGGCCACAAAACGATCCTCGCCAACAAAAAGCTCGGCTTTTTCATTGAGCGTACCGTCATCATTGAAGATATCGATAACGGGCAGATTGTGTTTAATTCCCAGCTCATAGTCCGCCAAATCATGAGCAGGGGTAATTTTCAATGCTCCTGTACCAAATTCCGTATCAACGTATTCGTCGAAAATAACAGGCACTATGCGGTTGACCATCGGCACGATCACCCGCTTTCCTTTCAGATGCTGATAACGAGGATCGTTGGGGTTAACACACACTGCTGTATCGCCGAGAATAGTTTCGGGACGTGTAGTTGCCACAACAATATATTCGGTGCTATTTTCAAGGTAGTATTTTACGTAATAAAGCTTCGATTGAACCTCGGTATAAATCACCTCTTCATCTGAAAGGGCTGTTTTGGCTTTTGGATCCCAGTTGACCATCCGCACCCCCCTGTAAATAAAGCCTTTATTGTACAAATCGACAAATACCTTGATAACACTCTCGTAACGGGGTGGATCCATGGTAAAACAGTTGCGATCCCAATCACAGGAGGCGCCGAGTTTTTTGAGCTGTTCAAGGATTATTCCACCATGCTTGTGCGTCCATTCCCATGCGTGTTCGAGAAACTTTTCGCGTCCAATATCAAACTTGTTGATACCTTCCGACGCCAGTTTCTGCACTACCTTGGCCTCGGTAGCAATTGAAGCATGGTCGGTTCCCGGCACCCAACAGGCATTTTTGCCCTTCATCCGTGCCCTACGGATAAGCACATCCTGAATGGTATTATTGAGCATGTGCCCCATGTGTAGCACGCCCGTAACATTGGGTGGAGGGATTACAATACAGTATGGTTCTCGCTGATCGGGTAACGAACGAAACAACTTATGCTTCATCCAATATTGATACCATTTGTCTTCCACCCGGGAAGGATCGTACTTCGAAGGTATATCAAGCATGGAAATACTTAATTGATTTAAACACTAAAACTTTTACGAGCGTGCAAATTTAGAAATTTTTCACGGTCAATAAAGAATAGGGATAATTTTTGGTTCCTCCAGCAGTAATCCGGGCGCCTTTTGTCTGATCTCAGCAATTGCCTGTTGTATCTGACGGAGCGTACAGGGCATGGTAACCACCGAAAAGTAGGCTTTTTCCTTATTGTGCCGGTTGTGGCTAACCGTATCGATATTAATATTCTGAGCCCCAATAGCCGTGGTAACCAGACCGGTAATCCCGGGACGGTCCTCGGTTGCGAAAGTTATATTGTAGGGTAAGACTATCGAAGCAGCCTCTACAAGATCAAAATCTTTCAATTCGGGCATGCTAACTGCCACTTTTTGATATTTGGCTGCAAAAACAATATCCGAAACCACCGCACTGGCTGTCTCCAGACTGCCTGCCCCCTTGCCTACCAGATAATGCTTACCGCCGTATAAGTTTTTTACCTCCACACAGTTGGTGGCGCCGTTAACTTTCGAGAGATAATTTTCGTTCTTAACCATCATAGGGGTCACCGTGGCAAATACTTTTCCGTCAAGCTGTTTGGCATAACAAATCAGCTTGATGCTGCAACCCATCTCTTGTGCAAAGTCGATATCCTCCCTCGAAATATGTTCAATCCCCTGTTTGTGAAGGGCAAAATAATCGATATTAGCGCCAAAAGCCAAACGGATGAGAATAGTTAATTTATGGGCAGCGTCACCGCCATTGATATCGAGCGATGGATCGGCTTCGGCATAACCTGCCTGCTGAGCATTTTTAAGAGCAGTCGGAAAATCGAGCCCTTCATGCTGCATGGTAGAAAGAATATAATTGCTCGTACCATTCAAAATGCCGGATATCTCAAGAACCTTATCGCCCGTAAAACTTTCACGGATAGTTTTGATGATGGGTATAGCACCGCATACACTGGCCTCGTACCCCAGAAGAACATTATGCTGACTGGCAGCCTGAAAAAGTCCATTGCCTTTCTCAGCCAACATGGCCTTGTTTGCAGTCACCAGATGCTTCCCCGACTGAAGAATACGCAACATTATATTATAAAGGTAATCGCTGGTGCCCCCAATAGTTTCAACCACCAGATGAATGTTGGGATCAGCAATGATTTCGTCGATACAACGGGTAGCCTCTTCCCGTGAAAGATCTTTACTACCTCCGCAAAAAAGTTGAAGGGGAATATTGTAGTTTGCCGCAGCTTTTTTCGGAAAAAGATCTACAATTTTTACCAGTTGAATTTTTTTTCCTGCCCTTGCCGATAGTTCTTCCGGCATATCCAGCAAAATTTTGGCCACGCCACTGCCAACTGTGCCACATCCCAGTATTGCTACATTAAAATATTCCATAATGTATATTCCATTTTATATTATCGTTAACAAAAAAACTATTGCATAATAATAAAAAACACCTTTAAAAGGTTTCTAAAATAATGGAAAAAAACAATACAATAAAATTTTTGTTTCAATAATTGTACCCTTAAAGATTTGTAATAATTTCACAGGACTACTTCCACACCAAACCTGTAAATAATTGCAGAAAAATCCCGACTGTGGAGGAAAGGGAAGATGTTAGTCTTCTGCTTTAACTTTAATAGGCCAATCAGATTTGTGGCGCTATGAAGTGTTTATATGTAAAAATGCTCGTTCCAATGATTTGTAAAATACCCTCAGACAAAACAGGACATAAGGATTAAAGTAATTTATTTACTTTTGTCAAAAAACGATCGATGAATAGCGACTATATACGCAATATACTGGAATCGGTCAGAAAGGGAGAGACGAGCATCGATGATGCGATGGAATCGCTCAAGCATTTACCCTATTCCGATCTGGGGTATGCCAAAGTTGACCATCACCGGCAAATACGCAGGGGTTATCCCGAGGTAATTTTCTGTGCCGGTAAGACACCGTCGCAGGTAAGGGGCATCATTGAGAATATGCTTCCCCATGGAGAAAATATTTTAGCCACGCGAGCCAGCCATGAGGTTGCCAAAGAAATACAGGCCATTTGTCCCACAGCCGAGTACAACGAACTGGGACGTACAATTACCATTAGGCAAAAAGAGATAACCCCAACTTCGACCTATATTGCTATTGTTACCGCGGGTACCTCCGATATTCCAATAGCCGAGGAAGCTGCAGTAACAGCCGAGATTTTTGGCAATCAGATACAACGGGTTTATGATGTAGGAGTAGCCGGCATTCACAGGCTGTACGACAAACTCGACATCCTTCGTGGTGCCAGGGTGCTGGTTGTTATAGCCGGAATGGAAGGAGCCCTGCCCAGTGTAGTGGGTGGGCTGGTCGACAAACCGGTAATTGCTGTACCTACCAGCATTGGCTATGGAGCTGCCTTTCAGGGCATTGCAGCCTTGCTGGGAATGCTTACCAGCTGTACCAGCGGTATTGGCGTAGTAAATATCGATAACGGATTCGGCGCTGCATACCTTGCCAGTATGATCAATAAGCTATAAATTTCGCAACATGGATGCCACTGCAGAGCGCATTTTGCTTTCGACAGCCTACCATGCCCCCGTACAATATTATTCAAAATTTATCCACTACCGGGAAATATATCTCGAACCATGGGAAAACTATCAAAAGCAGTCGTACCGTAACCGCTGCCATATTTTGTCGGCCAATGGAGTACTGCCGCTTTCGGTACCAATTATCCACATGGGCGACAAAATGTTGATCAAAAATGTCAGAATCGACCACAGCAAGCGATGGAAATCCATGCATCTGCGTGCTATTGAGTCGGCCTACCGTTCTTCCCCTTTCTACATCTACTATATCGATGAGATAAAAGCCATTTATGACCAAGATTTCGAATATCTGTGGGATATGAACATGGCATTTCTGAAACTTACCTTGCAGCTTTTAAACATTGAGGTTAAAGTTCGTACCACCCCAAGCTTCAGGGAAATACCCCACCCTTTTGATGACTTTTTGCAATCGATTCACCCTAAAGCAAAATTTCAACAGCCCGATAACGGTTTTCGGCCTAAACCCTACTACCAGGTCTTTGGCAATAAGTTCGGCTTTGTGCCCAATCTCAGCATTCTTGACCTGCTGTTCAATACCGGCCCAGAAGCAATACAGTGGCTGTAAATCATCAAAAAACTGTAAGACACAGCGTACCTGACCTTATCTGCCGAGTCTTTACTTCGCATATCTACACTACATTCGACAACCATCGGGGATCGATCAACACCTGTGCCATTGACTGGTCAGCGTCGAGCCCAATGATTTGCCGGAAAAGTATCTGACTGTGAAGAGCACAGAAACAGTAGTTTGGCCTCGATACTGTTACAAGTATGATGGAAGATTATCCTCCCGCGGCACACCTAAAAAACAATTTCTCCCATCCACTGTTTAAAGTAGCATAAAAAATTAAAGAACTATGCTATTGTTAAATGAAAATGCGGGAAAAAACATTCGTATTGTAAGCGTATCGGATGACTTGGACAAACTGTACAAGGTATTGGATGTACGGTCGCTCACCAGCGACACTTTTGTATTGCGGCTGGAACGGAAAAATATGAAATTTATTGCGGGTCAACATATTAGGGTTCGTATCCCCGACCAGCAACAATTCAGGCTATATTCGATTTACAGTGGAGAAAATGATCCCTATATCGACCTACTCATCAAGGAAGTACCCACAGGGATATACAGTAAACTGCTGCGCAAACGCAACCGGGGTGACCTGCTCGAAGTTAAAGGCCCATCGGGCAGCTTTACACTCAATCCACAACATCTGAAAAACGAACGTTTCTTGTTTGTAGCTACAGGCACCGGCATTTCTCCCTTCCACAGCTACGTCCTGTCGTATCCCGAACTCAATTATCATTTGCTGCATGGGGTACGATATGCTTTTGAAGCCTATGAAAGCGAGGTCTATCCTAAAGATAAACTTACCATCTGCACCACAGGCGATGACAGAGGCCATTATCATGGCAGAGTGACTCGATATCTCGAGGAAAAAATCAGTTCAACTGATTATCTCGTTTATCTATGCGGGAACTCTAACATGATCAACGATGCTATTGATATCCTCAAAAGCAAAGGGTTTAAGAACGATCAGCTATTCATAGAAAGTTACTTCTAAAGAGTTATGAATATGCGTATTTTCACCCAAAGTATTTTGAGTAATTAGCCCAAGAAAAGTGCGGGTAAATACCATTTATCTGAAAAATTGCTTAGGATACTTTTACACCAGCGTCTGGTGAATGTTTTAGAACAAAAAACATTCGGCTTTTAAAGGTTTTAAGGGTTTTAGTTTTGGGGTTTTATTTTGAATGCAGCATCTTGCGATGCTGCATTTTTTTTTCTGCATAATCATCAATCGTTGATTTTCCCTATCGCACAGGTAAAATAATCCCTGTATACGCTTCCCGGGTATGAAAAGATCAAAAATACAAATCCCTTTTCCCGGATTTAACGAGATCAAGTTTGTGCAGAAGGTTTCGTTTCAGCTGTTCATTATCCATTTGTTGCAATTCCCTATCGATCAGCTGGTATCCTTTTTGTTTAACGTCGGCTGGGGCATAATCCTCGAGGTACTCGGCCAGGGTAAGAATTGCATTGGGCTGGCAAAACCGTTTGATAAATCCGGGCACCGAAAACTCCATAAAATGTTCCCCTGTTCGCCCTACCCTATAACATGAGGTACAGAACGAAGGCAGAAGTCCCTGCCGTATAAGTTCATCAATAATGACCTCAAGGGGGCGGTTATCATTAATTTCAAACTGTTCCTGATCGAGATTTTGTTCGTTGCGTTGTCGGGTATAACCTCCCAATTCAATATTGGTACCACCGTCAATTTGGCTAACCCCGTAGGTAAGTAGCTCGTCGCGTATATGAGCAGGTTCACGGGCAGTAAGGATCAAACCTGTATATGGAACTGCCAGGCGTAGAATGGCAACCAACCGGAGAAAATCTTCGTCAGTCACCGGCATAATTTTGTTTCGATCCATCCCCGAAGCATTTTGCAACCTTGGAAAGGATATGGTATGAGGCCCCACATTAAATACTGCCTCCAAATGATTGACATGTCGGACAAGTCCCATCACCTCAAATCGCCAATCGTACAGACCAAACAGAGCCCCAATACCTACATCGTCAATACCGGCTTCCTGAGCCCGATCGAGCGCTGTCAAACGCCAGTCGTAGTATTTTTTCGGACCAGTAGGATGAAAATAAGCATAGGTCTGCCGGTCGTATGTCTCTTGAAAAATCTGATAAGTACCAATACCAGCCTCTTTCACTCTGCGAAAACCCTCAATATCCAAAGGAGCAGCATTGATATTCACCCTTCGTATTTCCCCCGATCCTTTTTTTACGCCATAAACTACCCTAACCGTTTCGTAAATAAAATCAGCATTGTATCGCGGGTGTTCTCCATAAACCAAAATCAATCGCTTGTGTCCAGCATCCTCAAGCGCCTCGACCTGGCTTACCAATTCGTCCATAGTAAGCGTAGTGCGTTGCTGACTATTATTGGATGCCCTGAATCCACAATAACGGCAGTTATTTACACAGTAGTTACCCACATATAGAGGAGCAAACAATACTATACGCTTGCCATACACCTGTTCCTTCAACTGTCGGGCTCCCTCTTTGATCTCTGCAACCAGATCGGGATCATCGCTCTTGAGCAATACAGCAGTATCGTACAAAGACAACCGCTGCTTCGACAACGACTTGGAAATAATATCCCTCACCTGATGCCTATCGGGCCTGACCTGCGATAGGATTTCCCATATCTCTGCTTCATCGATAAATACCTCCTGCGAACGATCCTCAATCCTGTATTTTTCCGGTGTAAATTTCATAGCCTCAAAAATGTTCAAAATAGCTTATGGCGCAAAAATTGCACCAGCCCACACAAAAAACACCTGTTATTTTTATTTTGGTACAAAGTTACCTAAATTTGCCCTGATTAAGCCAAAAAATATTTTTTTTAAAAACTATTTATTGTGTCTGATTTTCTGCCATATTTCGACACCCAAACACTTTTTTCTATTCAAGGACTTATTCGACTCCTTGAAAGTGAAGGAGAACTTCAGGATCAGCTGTTTGCCAGATCCCGACAAGCCAAATTGTCGAATATCGACAATATTGTTTATTTCAGGGGGTTAATTGAATTCAGTAATGCTTGCCAGAAAAATTGCTATTACTGTGGAATCCGGAAATCAAACACACAGGTCAAACGTTATACTCTTACAGCAGATGAGATAATCGCCGCAGCACGCTATGCACACGAAAATGGTTTTGGATCTATTGTTTTACAGAGCGGTGAAATCAACTCACCGGCATTTACCGAGTTTATAGAAAATATTATTAAAAAAATCCATAAAGAAACCGAAGGAAAACTTGGAATAACCCTATCGCTGGGTGAACAGAATGAACAAACCTACTTACGCTGGAGGAAAGCGGGGGCACATCGTTATCTTTTACGCATCGAGACCTCCAATCCAGGACTATACCAGCGCCTACATCCCAACGACGATCTGCATAGCTTCGATACCCGATTACATTGCTTGAAAACCCTAAAAAAACTTGATTATCAGGTAGGGACGGGGGTAATGATTGGACTTCCTTTTCAGACCACCACCGATTTGGCCAATGACCTGCTTTTCATGCATCATCTCGACATTGATATGTGTGGCATGGGGCCCTATATTGAGCATGCTCAAACGCCACTGTATGCATACAGAGATACACTGCTACCGCTAAGCCAGCGATTTCAGCTAACGCTGAAAATGATTGCTCTGTTGCGCCTGTTAATGCCCGATATTAACATAGCCGCTACCACTGCGCTACAGGCTATCGACCCCATGGGACGCGAGAAAGCAATACAGATAGGTGCCAATATTATTATGCCCAACATAACTCCAGCCAAATACCGGAATCAATACCTGCTGTATGAAAACAAACCCTGCACCGACGAAAATGCCGACGATTGCCTATCCTGCCTCGAAGCAAGAATATCGATGATTAAGCATCGTATCGGAAAAAATACCCGCGGCGACTCCTTACACTATCAAAAACGAAATACGCAAACCTATGAGTCACATCTATCAGGTAAAAATTAACGAGGTACAGAAAGCACACGAACGCCTAAAAAATGTTATCGTCGATACCCCGCTGATGCACGACTTGAATCTTTCAGAAAAATTTCAGGCAAATATTTTGCTCAAGCGGGAAGACCTACAGATTGTGCGTTCGTATAAGATTCGGGGGGCTTACAATAAAATAGCCCAGCTCAACCCATCGATTATAGCAAAAGGCATTGTATGTGCCAGTGCGGGGAATCATGCACAGGGAGTAGCCTACTCGTGCCGAAAGCTCAACATTAAAGGAACCATTTTCATGCCGGCGCCAACACCCAAGCAAAAAATCAAGCAGGTGGAATTTTTTGGCCGGCAAAACATTAACATTATCCTTACCGGCGATACTTACGACGACGCCTACAATGCCGCTATGCAACACGTTGAAAAAAACCAGCTGGCATTTATCCATCCCTTTGACGACCCGCATGTGATTGAAGGACAGGCCACCATAGCCCTGGAAATCCTAGCCGATACCCATACACATATCGATTATGTCTTTATTCCCATCGGTGGAGGTGGTTTAGCAGCTGGTGTGGGCAGTGTATTTAAACTTCTAAGTCCCGATACCAAAATCATCGGCGTCGAACCTGCCGGTGCCCCCTCTATGAAAGAAGCCTTACGTGAGGGTAAAGTTGTCAAGCTTCAAGAAATAGACAAATTTGTCGATGGCGCTGCTGTACAACAGGTGGGTAACATCACCTTTGCTATCTGCCAGCATGTCCTCGACGATATCATTCTTGTACCGGAGGGGAAAGTTTGCACTACCATCCTTCAACTCTACAACGAAGAAGCCATTGTAGTTGAACCAGCCGGCGCCCTCTCCATTGCTGCGCTTGATATGTACAAAGATCACATCAAAGGTAAGAATGTCGTCTGTATTGTCAGTGGCAGCAACAATGATATCACCCGTACCGAAGAAATCAAGGAACGATCGCTACTGTACGAGGGACTGAAACATTATTTTATTGTGCGCTTCCCCCAGAGACCGGGTGCATTCCGTGAATTTCTTGAAAAAGTGATCGGCCCAAACGATGATATTACTTACTTCCAATACTCAAAGAAAAACAACCGTGAACTGGGGCCTGCCGTTGTCGGTATCGAACTCCAGCATAAAGACGATTTTGAACCATTGATTGCCAAAATGAAAGAACTTAACTTTTTTCAGGAATACCTCAACGACAAACCCGATCTGTTTAACTTTTTGATATAGACCATGATATAGTCCCATTGGTATTTGTATAAGGCGGTGCCGCCATTATAGTCCATCAGGTTGTCGGTGGTGCCTTGGGGCAGCACGTAACGGTTGTCGGAGCTGAAGGTGTGGTACAGCCGGAAAACTCCGTGCCCCAACTCATGGGCAGCTACCCGGGCTACCCCCTCGGCGCTTACGTTGTTCAAAAAGATAAACCCACACTGCCCATTGATGGGCATGTAGCCCTGACGAGGGTCGGTGGTGGTTTCTCAACGCTTAGCATCTTTCAGATGCTAAGCGTATGAATATTCGGAAAAATTCTCAAGCTAAATCTGTTCTTTGAAAGAAACTTATCAGGGGGTCAATATTACCGAAATATCCAGGATTGAGACTTGCCATGTTAAGAAAGAAAAGAAAAATCAGTCAAACTGAACTTGCAAAAAAGGTTGGCATTCATCCTAATGTATTAGGCAGATATGAAAGAGAAGAAGCAACTCCTTCTATTGATATTGCAACAAAATTAGCTGATGCTCTTAACGTTTCTCTTGATTATCTGGTTGGTAAAAAAGATATAGAATTAGAAAAAAATTTAGTAGAAAAAATTATTACTATCCAAAAACTGCCTCAGGAAGATAAGTATTGCCTGATGTATTCTATTGACGGACTGATACAACATGCCATTAACAAGCAGGCTTATGCACATAAATAAAATAGCACAAATGAAAGTAACACTCAAAGCTGATATACTCCCCCTGAACGAGCAATTCATTCCATGTAACGAAGTATCCAATAACCATACCTCGCACGATATTGATTTTCCAGAGGATGCAAACGATTCTGTAAAAAAGGATTTTGTAAAACAAATACTATCCAAACACTTTACCTATTTAGAATCGTTGTACTTCAAATGTAAAATATTTCAGGAAGGTGAAGACACATTGGTATTTGAATATGAAGATTATTTTGAAGAAAAGCCAGAAAACAGAATGCATATAAAATGGGACTGGGACAAGAAAGAAAGTATTGCTATTGGTGTTACATACTATCCTGATGGTACTATCTGCGATTCAAGACTGTTGAATGATTGTCAACAAACGATTGAAAAAACATAGAAAAATTTCGAACAAAAATTCAATCATTCCCATCAATCTCATATATCCACAATACCCCTTCCTGATCTAAAAGATACATCCTGTTTTCGTCAAATAAGGGCGGATATGTCGAAAGCTTAGTTTCAAGTAGCATGCCGTTTATAATATCGCCATTTTTCGGGTTGGCTTTCAGCAAAAACTGATGCCCTTTATCTTCATGAGTAAACCAAAGATGATTTTCATGAAGGGTAAGCCCAATATACCTAATTTGACTCAATTTAAACCCTTCGACTTCAAAACGGTAAGCAGGATCAAAATCCTTTTCAAAAAGTTTTATGCCTTTTTCTATGTCAATAATGGCAAAGTATATCAACCTCCCTGAGTACGCTATGTTCCCATCAAACAAAAGGTTTACAGGATCATAGTTTTCGAAATCAATCTTCCAGAGTAACTCTCCGTTGTCGGGGTTTAATGCTATAATAGCCCTCGATAGGGTTACTATTATTTTATTGTTGTGATAATAAACGCGGTTTATCTCCCGCTGACGCCATTTCGGCTCCTGGTTCGCAAATATCTTACTCTCCCTATACGGCCCAAATTGGGTAATGTCAAAGTGCCAGAGGGAGACATCGTTTTCAATATTCTTTTTAAAAAGTATCTTTCCTTCCTTATCAGTAAGGTAATAATTATCATTTAATAATGTGCCTATTCCATATAATGAAGGAAAAATTCCTGCTAATTCATTTTTGTTTAAATCATACTTCAATATTACAGGTTCATTATTTCTATATGTTGATCCATAGTAGTATGATTCTGTTCTTTTGCCTCTTATATTCAGGTCAAAATCAAATTCTCTTATCTTTGTTCCATCATTCAAATTCAGTAAAATCGTTTTTTCATTCCCTACAACGCCACAGACAACATATTCCTTATTAATAAAAAAGTTATAAACATTTTCAAAGTGCCATATTTCTTTAAAATTTTCCTTTAAAATACATCTTAAGTTATCTTTCTTATCAACGTACAACAAATAAGTATTCTCTAATTCATAATAATGTTGTACATTCTTTATTGTGGCTAAAAGTTTGCTTATCATTATTCTACAACTTTAAAGACGGTTTTAAAATTATCAACATTTTTAAAATAATTGATTAATGTTTGAACTTTTGAGGCTTCGCTCAAATTTTTTAACTTCGTAAATTCTATAACCTTTTGCAAAGGCACTTGTTTTAAAGCCTCCCTACCAGCCGTACTTTCTAACGCCCCAATTACCTTATCTTTCAACACTTCTTCTGTAATACCAGAAGTCTTTTTGAAAACCCATTGTAAATCTTCTAATTTATCAAGGTTTTGATTTGATAAATCTTTCACAAACTGATCACAGATTACATTATCAGACCAGCCCTGCCACTCCCTCCAGCATTTCATTTCGTGCTTTACCCCGTTAATTATGGCATCGTAGCGACGTGTTATCAATTTTTCACCTTGCTCGGTGGTATTTTCAATCAGTTCTTTTACTTCAAATTTAACTGCGCTTGCCTCAAAGTTATCGGCATATTCAAGTACAAAACGAGCACCTATGGATTTTGTTTTGCCTGTTCCCAGATCTTTTATTATATCTTCTACACCTTCGCAGTCCTTAAATTTTGCAAGTTTTTGTACGATACTGAAGTACTCCCCTTCTTTCCGACCACGAGGTTAATAAATTAAATTATTTATTAAAATATTCTTTCATTCTATCTAGGGCGATTTTTTTAATGTAGTCATATCCAATAAATTTTATAGGTTCTCCGTGGTTATTTTTTATGGTTGTGACCTTAATCCATTTATCGTCCTTTAGTTCATATATTATTACCATACTCCCTTTTTTAGGATAGTATGATTCAACAATTCCGCCCTCAACTTTCTCACTAAAAGGTTTTTCTAAGTCTTCCTTTGATGTAAAAACTATAAAAAGATCAAATTCTCCTTTTAAATATATGAGATCTTCATTGAATATTTCTTCAATCGTACATTGTAGTGAGCCATATAATGTATAACCCACAGAACATTTGCCCTTTTTTGCTCTTTCAATCCATTTTTCGGGATAGGTTTTTGATAAAGCAAATAATCTTATTTGTCCGCAAGGAGTCTTACCTTCAGAAAATTCATAATATGGGCAATAATACTTGTATTTTACATTATTGACGATTGTATCAAACTGAAATAAATCAATATATTTTACATTTATTAATGTCAATAAGTCTGTTTTTAAACAATCTTTTATTTGAGCTCTACATGCCATAAATGTAAATAATAAAATGAAAGAAAATATAAACTTTTTCATATTGATATATTTTAAATTTTTTAATTTATCTTTGGTCTGAAATACCCTTTCCATCCACTATGACCAGCAAGGGATTTTCCTGTTCTTGTGTATATAGAAATCCTTATACACCCCTTGCAATATCCCGAAACATCTTTTGAAAGCGACTCTTCACAAGCTCCACTTTCACCAATAGCTTCTATCACTGTAACCAAATCAGTGGTACTATTATATGATACAACAACACCAGTATGTCCACCACCTTCGTCTCTCCATAAAAATATATCACCTGATTTTATATCTTTGAAATCCATCTCTTTACTTCCCTCTATATATTCCAAATTATTATCATTTGTTTTTATTAAACCTACCATATATGCAGTTGTATATTCAGGTACTTTTTCTAACCCACAAGCTTTTTGAATAAAACGGCTCACAAATTCTGAACAATCCATCTCTTCTACACCTTTACTATCCATACTTGTCCTACTTACTCCTCCTCCATATTCGTAAGGAAATCCTAAATATTGTTTCATTTCTTCAATGGCTTTGTCAATTTTTTCCTTACGTACATCATTTTCTTCCTGTTTTTCTCCCCAAATTTCATTTAATTTATTTATATCATGAAGTATAACTTCTAAAATCTTGTTTAATATATCTTTATCTTCTTCTTCCTGCTGTTTCGATGGTAATATCAATCCTAAATAGTTTAACCATTGTTTTACATCTTTTTCTGGTTTATCTCCTATTATTTGTATTACCATATGCATCTTACCTTCTGTA